>Ga0209064_1001822_pt1 | contig 28960 bp, 28 predicted proteins | sample Inofromicrocosms_FD_187498 | JGI IMG/M metagenome (GOLD analysis project Ga0209064, IMG submission 187498) | Mouse cecum microbial communities from Vienna, Austria - Inoculum for glucosamine and mucus D2O microcosms (SPAdes) (version 2) | ecosystem: Host-associated > Mammals > Digestive system >... | reverse complement strand
AGTTGTTGATTGATAAAGTAATGATCATAAAATCCTCCCTGCAAATAAGAGAATTTTACAATCTTTTTTTAGAAATTGTACATATTTATCTCATCGTTTATGTACATATTTATCTTATCGTCTACAGCCATCAAATCGCTCTTCCTATGGAATGCAATCCGGATATGATGTTGGTCAACACTTCCCTTTTAAGACAAGAAGGTATTCCCATTCCTGATGAGAGCTGGACGATCGACGATCTTTATACGATTTGTCAAAAAGTGAGTCGTGATAAAGACAAAAATGGCGTTCTTGATCAATTTGGGATCTATGGATATTCTTGGGAACATGCATTTGATGCATTCAATGTAGAGATCTTAGATAGCGAGGGCGCCTTCCAACTTCATCAAGATCCTTTCAAGCAAGCGATCACTTATTTGAAAGAATTAAAAGATCTTCATCATGGTGTAGAACCCACCAAAGAGGATCTAGATAGCGGAAAGGTCGCGTTCGCGCCCATGAGCTATGCGGAATTTGTGACGTATAATCCTTATCCATGGCGGATCAAGCGGTATTCAAATTTTGATTGGCAATGTCTTCCGATGCCGGCCAATTCATCCAACAGCGGGTTTTCTGGAGGTTCTTTTCTTTATATGGGTATTTCGAGTCGGACTTTTTTTTCTGATTTGTCTTGGGATCTTCTAAAAGCGTTTTGCTGCGACACCAAGAATCAAAAAGAAATCGTCTTCAATGGATTGGGGATCAGCCCCTTCGTTCTCGATGAGTCGAATGGCGATGTTTCGTTATATTATGAGCAAATAGGCATTTCCTCTTCTTTAATCGATTTGATCATGCGCAAGAAACCACGACCAAATATCGAAATAGATCCGCCTGCGGATCTGATCCTTGATTCAAAGATCAAGGAATTGATCGAAAACGAGAACGACATCGATCTTTCTTTGATCGAGCTGGAAAAAGAATTGAACAATGAATAACTCTTTTTTATCTCATAAAAAAAGCCTTCGATTGGAAGGCTTTTTCGATTATTGTGCTGTTTTCTCTTCTTTTTCTGCTTCGATCGGGAAGCGTTTGTAGAGCTTTGTCAAATGCAATAGCTTTTGCTGGATGGCATCATCCAGTTGTCCTGGAAGAAGGCGCCACTGCCAGTTGCCACCAAGACGTGAAGGCACGTTCATCCGTGATTCCGAGCCTAATCCCACTAAGTCTTGCGCGGTCAAGATCGAATAGTTCGATGGCGATTTCATGACTTCCCGGATCATGGCCCAATTCATGTTCTTTGGATCTTGCAAGTCCATATAATCCATGGCGAGCTGCACATCGTCTGGATGCGCCGTATTGACCCAACCCAAGATCGTGTCGTTATCATGCGTTCCTGTATACGCGACCGAATTTTCTGGGTAGTTGAATGGATAATACTCGCCATTGGCGGAATCTCTAGAGTCGAATGCGAACTGCAATATCTTCATGCCCGGGAATTTTGTGTTCTTGAGCAGATCTTTGACAGATGGTGTCAAGAAACCAAGATCTTCGGCAATGATCTTCTTCTTGCCAATCGAATCTTCCACCGCTTTGAAGAGGTCGATTCCTGGACCATCGACCCATTCCCCATTGCGGGCTGTATCGTCTTCGTAAGGGATCGCATAATACGAGTCGAATCCTCTGAAATGGTCGATCCGAACGATATCATAGAGTTTTGTCGCATAATCGATGCGATCGATCCACCATTTGAAACCGTCTTCTCTTTGATTCGACCAATTGTACAATGGATTTCCCCAAAGCTGTCCATCGGCGGAGAAAGCATCTGGCGGACATCCCGCTACTCGTTTTGGATTCAAATCTTCATCGAGTTCAAAATATTCTGGATGAGCCCATACGTCGACCGAATCGCGCGCTACATAGATCGGAAGATCGCCAATGATCTCGACACCCTTGTCGTTGGCGTATTTTTTCAAAGCGTTCCATTGTTTGGTGAAGAAATATTGAAGGACGCGGTAAAATTCATAGTCTTCCTTCAACTCTTCTTTCCATTCTTCCGCTTTTTCTGGAGAATAGAATTTATACTTTTCATCCCAATCCCACCAAGCTTTTCCTTCGTGCTTGTTTTTGAGCGCCATGAACAAAGCGTAATCATCCAACCAATCTGCGTTATTCTCTAAAAATTCGACATATTCAGGATCTGGATTTTCCAGAAAACGATCGACCGCTAATTTCAGCACGTTGAAGCGGTGATTATAAAGAAATCCATAATCGACTTTATCTTTTTCTGTGTCCCAATCTAGCCAGTCATATTCGTTTTGATTCAACAAGCCATTTCCTGCCAGCAGATCAAGATCGATAAAATATGGGTTGCCGGCAAACGTAGAATACGATTGATATGGCGAATCCCCATAGCTTGTTGGATTGATCGGAAGGATCTGCCAATACGCTTGGCCGCTTCCGTTCAAAAAGTTCACGAACGAATACGCTTCTTTGCCAAGAGTCCCTACTCCCCAAGGGCTTGGCAAACTTGTGATAGGTAACAATATACCGTTTTTTCTCATACACTTTACTCTCTTTCTAGCTTGAAAAAAGCTCAATAGACCATTGAGCTTTTGAACGATTATCCTTTGACAGCTCCTGCCGCTACACCTTTGATAATATATTTTTGTCCGAAGATGTAAACAATGATTACTGGAATTACAGTTAACATGATGGAAGCCATCATCGGTCCCATCTCTACTTTACCATAACTTCCGCGGAAATATTGAATCAACATTGGAACTGTTTTATATTTTGTGATATCGAGCACGAGGGTTGGCAGCAGGTAGTCGTTCCATACCCACATCGCCTCTAGGATCGCGACCGAAACCATCGTCGGTTTTAAGATCGGAAGCACGACTTTGAAGAATGTTTGAAGTGGAGTGCATCCATCGATCATCGCGGCTTCTTCGATTTCGACTGGGATCGATTTCACGAAGCCGGCAAACATGAATACAGCCAATCCGGCTCCAAATCCTAAGTAAATGACCCATAAATTAAACGGATTGTTCAGCTTCAGCATATCGGCTGTCTGCGACAGTGTGAACATGACCATTTGGAATGGCACGACCATCGAGAAGACGAACAAATAATATAAGAAGCTGCTGAATTTAGAGTGAACCCGACTAATATACCATGCGCACATCGAGCATAAGATGACGATGGCGACTACAGAAGTCACTGTAATAAAAAACGAATAGAACAAGGAAGTCATGAAGCCAAATGAATTGATAGCTTTCAAATAGTTGATGCTTCCCCCAAAATTGCTTCCATTCACAAGTTCGAATGCCGAGCTTGTCGTGATGGCCGACTCGACCTTGAGCGAGTTCATCAAGATCATAAAGATCGGATAGAGCCACGCGAGCGCGAGTGGGATCAAGATGATCAACAAAATAATGTTGAGCGCTTTCTTCTTTTGAGTCATTATTGTTGTACCTCCTTAGAGCGTGTTGCTTTAAGCTGCCAGAAGCTGACAAGAACGACAACGATCGAGAAGATGACCGCCTTTGCTTGTCCAATACCTTTCCAAAGCTTGCCCGCACGAGCATAGAATGTTTGGTAGATATTGAGCGCCAACATATCCGTCATATGGTTTGGATCGCCCGCTGTCAACGCTAAGTTCTGGTCGAAGAGCTTGAAGCTGTTGGTGAGCGTCAAGAATACGCAAATCGTGATCGAAGGCATCATCATCGGGATCTTGATCTTCCAAAGGATCTGCCAATCGGTCGCGCCGTCGATCTTAGCGGCTTCGATCAAATCATCCGGCACATTCTGCAGTCCCGCAATATAAATAATCATCATATATCCGACTTGCTGCCAGCACATCAAGATGATGATGCCCCAATAGCCAGCGGTTGGATTCAAACGAAGCAAAGGTTCTCCCACTAGCGAAAGAACGCAGTTCAGCAAGATCTGCCAAATATAACCCAATACGATACCGCCGATCAAGTTTGGCATGAAGAAGATCGTACGGAACAAGTTGGTTCCTTTGACCTTTTGTGTGAGTGCCATAGCGAGCGCGAAAGCTAAAATGTTGATCGCAAGCACGTTTACGATCGCAACCATCACTGTAAAACCAGCCGACTTCAAGAATGAAGCATCCGTTAAAGCCGCCACATAATTCGAAAAACCAGTAAATGTTGCATTGCCGACCGTTGTGAATTGGCAAAACGACAAATATAATCCTTCAATAAATGGAACAATGAAGCCGATCGTGAACGCAACAAGCGTAGGAAGTACGAACAACCATCCGTATTTCTTAAGTGTACGTTCCATTATGTTATCCTCCTTAAACTATGAAACAGGCAGAACATCATGCCTGCCTGTTATTTTCGATCAATTATAGACAGCCTATTAACTATTGGCCAAGTCGTATTCTGTTTTCCAGTTGTCTACGAATGCTTCTTCAACCGCTTTCCAGTTGGCATCTGTAGGATCTGCCGCGTATTGAGTTAAAGCCGAACCTAAAGCGTTCTTCCACTCTTCACTTGGCATTGTCGTAAAGTTCCAGCTTACTGGCTTGTAGCCTTCTTCTGTTAATTTCTGATCTTCAACTACGAATACGTTTTCACTAGGTTTAGCATCTTTGAACGGAATGACAAAGCCCATGTCATCAGCCATCGCAGTCGTTCCTTCTTCCGATGTTACGCACCAGTCCATGAAATCCAATGTAGCTTGGATGTCTTCTTCAGAAGCTTCTTTGTTGACTACCCAGTAGTTTTCCGTACCAGTTGTCAAACCTTGTTTTGCTTCGTCGCCTACACCAATGTAGATCGGGATCATCGTCAGATCTTCGGCCTTCATGCCGTCGTTTGTCAAATTCGTATATTCCCAAGAACCATTTTGATAGAATACCGCTTTTTCGCTTTCGAATTCGTTGCGGCTATCATCGCCCGTCTTAGCAGCTAGATCTTTTCCAGGAACTGTAGAATCTGTGATGTAAAGATCGTAGATCTTACGATATTCAGGAAGATAAGTACCTTTGATCGCGTCTGTATCTGTGATTCCGTCGTTTTGATATTCGAAGTAGATCGGCATATTGGCTAAGTGTGTTTTATAACGCCAGTCAGAAGAAGAATCCATACCTGCTGATGTGAAGGCTGTGAATCCAAGCTCTTTTTCACGTTTCGCGATATCATCCGCAACCTTTTTCAAGTCGTCGAACGATTTGATATCATCCACTGTGTAACCTGCTTTTTCAAGTAATTTTTTATTCACGATCAAACCATACGATTCGATGCAGTATGCGATAGCCGCAACATCATGATCTTCTTTTGGTCCAATGTAAAGCGCGTAGTCATCGCTTGTTAATTGCTTGAACACTGGAGTGTCGTATAAATTATATGCATATTCTTCCCAGTTCTTTAATCCAACAGGACCATTGACTTGGAATAGTGTAGGAGCGCCGCTCTTTCCCATTTCCGACATCAAAGTCGTTTCATAGTTACCCGATGCAGCGGTTACGACTTTCACATCGACACCTGTTTCTTCTGTGTACTTTTTCGCCAAGTTTTGCCATGCTTCATCTTGTTCTGGTTTAAAGTTCAAATAATAAACAGAACCTTTCGATCCATCCGCAGAGCCGGAATCGCCGCCGGAAGAGCTTCCAGAATCAGTTCCAGACGAGCAACCCGTCAACAACATCGCCGCGGCAGCACCAGCTGCCAACAATTTACGCCATGTTTTCATGATCAACTTAAATCCTCCTTTTGATCTTTTTTCTAGCACATTGTAAGCGCTATTTCTTATTCTGATAATAGTCTATTCCAATCGGAAATAGGAGATATATGATAAAAAATGCTAAAAAAGACACTTACGCGGCCAATTAGGACACATTGTCGTATAAATATCCACAAAAAACTGATAAATTCCTTTATAAATCCATAGAATGCGGAAAACTTTGTGTATAATATATTTTGGAAAAATGAGGTGTTCTTAATGTTGCTTTTTTCACAATTATTCACGATCGCCTGCTCCGTGCTTCTTCCTCTGGGAGGTGCGATCTATCTATGTATACATGAAGAAGGAAAATGGAAGCTTCTTTTGGTGGGAGCTTTGACCTACGTCCTCTTTCAAATGGCACTTTTCTTGCCTACGCTATCTTTATTTACGAATTCGGATGCGGCCCAAAACTGGATCGCTGCCAACTATCCGCTTTATATCGTGTTCTTATCGGTTTTCACGCCGATCTTTAGCGAACTGTTCCGCTGGCTCATGATCCATGTCTTTTCTAGAAACGATACGACTTTGATGGACGCGTTCGCTTTCGGTATTGGATATGGGGGGCTTGAAACATCGTTGACGATCGGAATGAACGTGTTTTTAGGTATGCTCATTGGCGCGGGCAAAAATATTCCCAACATGTCCAATCTGCTTCTTGCCGAAGGGGTCGGGCAAGTGTGCCAGCTCGTGCTTCAAGTGGGCTACACGCTCTTGATCATGCAGATGATCAAGACCAAAAACAAAACCTTTTTGTTTATAGCGATCGGCATTCAAATCTTGATCACGCTTGTTTCTTCTTTGGGACAAAACATCTTTCATTGGAACATTTGGATCTTGCTTTGCATCATGGTCATCTTTTCTTTGCTGGCCGCTATGTATATCGCTCAAGCGTATAAAAACGAAAAAACGACAAAATAAAATGCAAACGATTGCATATTCCCTTCAAATTGTGAGAAAATAAAATAAATGAAACCGCTTTTTCGAAGAAAGAATAAGGGCAATAAGGAGAAAATATGTCAGATCTTAATTTAAAACACATCAATAAGACGTATCCAAATGGATTTGTCGCTGTAAAAGACTTCAATCTCGACATCAAAGATGGAGAATTCGTTATATTCGTTGGACCTTCTGGATGCGGTAAATCAACTACGCTAAGAATGATCGCTGGGCTAGAAGATATCAGCGGCGGCGATTTGATGATCGATGGCAAACGCGTCAATGACGAAGAGCCAAAAGACCGCGATATCGCGATGGTGTTCCAAAGCTACGCGTTATATCCACACATGACAGTTCGCCAAAATATGGAATTTCCATTAAAGATCGCGAAACTTCCGCAATCGGAAATCGATCAGCGTGTAGATGAGGCCGCCAAGACATTAGGTTTGGAAAGTCTGCTCGACCGGAAGCCAAAAGCGCTTTCTGGTGGTCAAAGACAGCGTGTGGCCATGGGTCGCGCGATCGTTCGTCACCCTAAGGTATTGCTCATGGACGAGCCATTATCGAACCTTGATGCTAAGCTGCGTGGGCAGATGCGTGTCGAGATCTCTCGTCTTCACGAAAAGCTCAATTCCACGATCATATATGTAACGCATGACCAAACAGAAGCGATGACATTGGGTGATCGCATCGTAGTTATGAGCGATGGCGAAGTGCAACAGATCGATACGCCACAAAACTTGTATGATTCGCCAGCCAATAAATTCGTGGCCGGCTTTATCGGCGCTCCGCAAATGAACTTTATGGACGCGACGATCACAGAAAAGAACGGTGAAATGTTCGTGAAAGTCTCCGACCATCTCGTCAAGCTTCCAAAAGAAAAAGCGGATATTCTTCGCAAAAAAGGATTTGGAGATGGAAGAGATGTCACGATCGGCATCCGTCCAGAAGATCTATGGGATTCGCCAGAAATGCTCGAGAAATTCAAAGACTCAACGGTGCATGGTACGGTGGAAGTGTATGAAATGCTTGGTTCCACAAGTAACTTGTATGTCGATATCGATGGGCATCAAGTCACTGCCACAGTAGAGCCTGACACGAAAAAACGAGTCGGCGATACAGTGACGCTTGCTTTTGACAACAATAAGATCCATGTGTTCGACAACGACACGAATGAAAACTTGCTTGTCGATCTCGATCCAGTCACAGGCGAATTACTCAAAAAATAACAACCAATTAAAAAGATATCCGCGCGGATATCTTTTTTTATGCTTTTGGTTTTCGCACGTAAGCGCGGATGACACCGATCGTTTTGTTCGTATTGTTGACGATCTTATAGTTTTTCACGCTCGCAGGCACGATAAATGTTTCTGCATAGTGGACTTCGAACGGTTCAAAAGATCCATCCATGCTTTCGATCAGACAGCTTTGGCCCTCGATTAAATTGAGCATGTTCACATTGTCTTCGTTTTTGATAAGCACTTCATCTTGGATCCAATAGCGTCTTGTTTCTATATATTCCAATTCATGAAGGCCTGTATGCTCTTCTTTGACATGCTCGTCTTCTTTGAGTGTATAGATCGCGTTGACAAGGTTCTTTTCGACCCAAGGTGTTGTTCGATCCCATTGAATGTTTTTTCTTCCATGCTCGATATGGACTGGGCGTGGTTTTCCATCCAGTCCTACGCGCGCCCAATCCCAAAGCTTGAATGTAAAACAATACGGGGTGGCGCTGATTTCTAGGACCATCGCGTCTTTTCCAGAACAATGCGTCGTTCCTGCCGGGATCAAAAAGTGATCATGCTTTTTGGCTGGGAATTTATTGACATATTTTTCCGCGTCAAAAAGGATCTCTCCTCGATTGGCCGCTTCAAGGTCGGAAATCATTTCTTCAGGAACGACGCCTTCTTTCAAGCCAAGGTAGACACACGCGCCCTCTTTGGCATCAAGAATATAGTAGCTTTCATCTTGGGTATAGGCCATCCCGAACGTTCGATGAATGTATTCGGTGAGCGGATGGACTTGGAGCGAAAGATTTTGTCCGCCAATCGTATCAAGAAAGTCGAATCGGATCGGGAATTCAGCCCCAAAACGAGAATATACGCTCTTTCCTAAAAGGGCTTTTGGCTGATCGAGCACGAGACCCATGGCAGGCAGTTCGATATATCCATTTCCAAAATCGAGATAGATCGAATTTTCTTCAGGGACACCATCAAAACTCCAAGCGTAGTTTTCTTTGTCCGGGTCCAAGTTGCAGACGCTCTTCATCCATTGTCCGCCCCAAACGCCTGGATCAAAATAAGGCACGAGCCGGAAAGGACGATGAGCCATTTGGATCAAGCCGTCTCGAACCGCTTTTCCAGACACCATTTTTATTTCGTTCATATCGTTGGTGTCGATGAAGTAATCGATTCGATCAAAGAACGTGCGTTTATATTTGTCGGCGACACGCCATTCGATAAAAAAGCCGCGCTTGATCTTTTTTAATGCGTCTTCGTCTTGATTGTCGGCTAAAAAGTTGGGCATTCCTTGACGATAGCGTAGGGTGATTTCCCAACGCGCTAAATCCAAATAGACAAGGAGTCCTTGCGCGATCAAATTGGCTCCATAGCCATAGACGATGACTTTTTTTCCTTCTTGTCTAGCTTTCTGGGCTTGTTCTTGGAGCGTTTTTTTCTTGTCTTCCACGATGAAATTTTCGATTTCTCCATAATACATGCGTCCAAACACTCGATCGTCGGTGATATGGTATTTTAATTGTTCATAGATCGTTTCTTGATCTTTGAACAGCTCGATCGCGTCGATCCATACATCGTGGGGGATCTTTTTGAGTTCGTGTTTTATTTCTTCATCATATACGCCTGGATACGTATCGATGACGAGGATGTCTTCCATCTTTTCTTGCAGTTGGGCAAGGATCGATTCCCAACCTTGGATAAGCTCTCCTTGGTGGCCTTCGATTTTTGTTTTTGGATATGGATCATATAAACTAGTCATTTTTTCTTCTCCTAACGATTACTTCTCCATTTTCTTTATAGACCCGATACGGAAACGGGTGCTCTTCGATTCGTGCATAATCGTGTCCTGCGTTGGCAGGCCACACACAAATCACTTCAAGATCTTCGTTTCCAGTATTGATGAGCCGGTGGGCGTGATGTCCATGAATATGATGAAGCGTGCCGACATGCATTTTTTCGCTCCAGCAATTTCCTTGCTCATCCATCAGCATCAACAAACCTTCGCCTTTCGCACACCAATAGTATTCTTCGCAAGACAGATCATGATGGAAATGTCCTCGTGTCATATTGCATTCGCCATCGACCAAGACAGGATGCAGCAAAGAAACGCCCCAATTGAGATGGCCAGCCGCTCCTTCAGGATCTAAAAAGGAAGTGACTTCGTACATACACGTATCGTTGGGCAATGTCGGATCGTAGGCTGCGTAAAAATCTTTCGCGTCTTGATAGAGTTTGATGGATTTCTGCATTTCCTTTCCGCACATTCCTTTTTCAAAGTCGTGAAACAAGGAAGATTCGATGATGTTCATAATTCCCTCCTTAATTGATATATCATTATTACTTTAAATTATAGGAGTCAAAAAAAAATCCGTCAACTCTTTTTGGCGGATTTGCGTTTTTCAATCAAAAAAAGATATGGACTATCTTTCTTTAAATAATTTGTGATTTTCTGGATCCCGTATTGACGCGGATCAAGCGTTTTTAAAAAGCGTTCAATTTCTTGTTGTTCTAGAAGGCTGTTTTCATGCGCGTATAGGACAAGGGAAAGTCGTCCTTTTGGCTTGAGTCTTTGCATAGTTTTTTGGATCGCCTCGACGCTAGAGCTCGCTTGCGTCGTGATCGAAGGATCAAGTCCTGGACAATAGCCAAAGTTGAAAATCGCCGCGTCTAAAGACTCTTGGATATATCGATCGAGATGAGCATGCGAATCCAAGATCCAAACAAGAGAAGATGGAATCGTCTTAGGTTTTAATTCGGGCTGGATTTCAAAAGCGTAGATCTTCTTGACGGGCTGGTCTAGAAAAAACCGGGTATCGGATCCATTGCCATACGTTCCATCGAGCACGATTGCTTGTTTATGCATCGCTTCTTGTAAAAAAGCGTGCGAAAGTTCGACCATTGTTTTCATTTATATTCCTCTGCCTAGAAATAGAATACACCAAAAAATAAATTTTATTCGATAAAACTCTGAATAATTCAATCCCGTATAAAAATCAGGTCACTATTTTCTTCTCTTAGATGCACTCTCAATTCCCAAGATCTTTCTATATTTATTAATAGCTCTTCTTGAAACATACAATCCTAACTCTTCCAATTGATCACATAGCTGCTGATCACTGAATGGTTTATGTGGATCTTCTTGTTCGATCAACGTTTGAATCGCCTTCAAGATGGAATCTTGACTCGTCCCGCCTTTTGTCTTTGAAACAAACAATCCTTTGATAGGATAAATATTCCCTTCAAATTGATAATACTTGTTGGAAAGTGTTCGAGATACCGTTGATTCATGAAATCCGCTCTTCTGTGCTATATCTTGTAAAGTACATGGTTCAAGTTCATCGTGAAACAAAAAATGATTTTTCTGGATCGAAATAATCTCATTCGCTAAAATGAGGAGCGTACGATTGCGTTTATTCATCGCATCCATAAAGAAATGGGCTTCTTGAAAATAAGATTTAAGATTTTTATTCTCTTTTGGGATGTTGAGAATTTGGAGTTGTCCTTGTTGAATTGGTTCTATGTAGACTTCTTCATCTTCGACGCGGATCGTAAAGTCAGGAATTAGTATTTCTTCTTTTTCGCTTGCCTCTTGCAAATTTGGATACAGAGAGCAAGAACGGATCGAATCTAGCGCTTCTTCTATCCTTTTTTGATTCACCCCTTCTTTTCTTGCGATTTCTTTCCAAGAAAGCGGTTCTTTTTCTTTTCCATACTTTTTTAATAGATGAGATGCGAACGTTTCTTTCTTTCGATCAAGCTGCAGAATGATACACTCGCTTTGATTTCGAGCGCCGATCCCTGCTGGGTCTAGAGACTGAACTTGTTCGAGAGCCGCTTTCCACCTCTCTTTCGAACAATTAAGATAGGCTATGCTTTCTTCTTCTGAATCCACAAACATCCCTTTCTCATTTAATGTTTCTATAATAAAACTACAGATCGTTGGATCAAATATTTTTCCGTTCGTATTCAGCTGCCGATATAGATCTTCTTTCCACGAAACTGGCGCCGCAAACCCTTCTTCGATCCACTCATTGAGATCTTTATTTTGATGATATTCAACAAATGGGTTTTGTTCGCAAAGCTCTTTGATCGCCTCCTGCAATTGGGCTTCACTCATTCTTAAAACTTCTAAAGAACGTTGTTGAGAAAGCGACAATTGTTGAGTCTGTGTCTGTTTTTGAATCATTTTTTGGTGCATAAAGATCTCCTTTCAATCTTATATTAGCAAGATTTGTGCCAACTTTTTTAACCCTTTTTCTAAGTTTGACATCTATTTTTATTGCTTCTATACTCGATTTAGGTGATTCAAATGAAAGATACTTTATATAAAATGATCCACGCTTGGACAAGCGCAGAACGATTCGATGAGTTGACCATCGCTTCTCTTTCAAGTGCTTTATCGCTTCCAAAAAATAAAATTACGTTTTTTATGCAAGATCTGATCAAAGATGGAAAAATAGTCCGCATCGAAGAAAAGCCTCTTCGTTTTATGAGCAAAAAAGCACTGGAAGAACTATATGGAACGCCCGTTAATACGGATAAGATCCCTAGATTCGACGCTTGGCTAGCTTCTGTTCAAAAAGAACCAATGGATTTCGAAAAATTAGTCGGTTATGATGGCTCACTTGCTAGTTTAGTTGAACAATGTAAGGCGACGATCTCGTACCCGCCTAGCGGTCTTCCCCTGATGCTAACAGGAGAAACAGGAACAGGAAAAAGCTTTATCGCTCAATTGACATTTGAATACGCTAAGAATCATTCACTTTTAAAACCAGAAGGTCGTTTCGTTTCCATTAATTGTTCTGAATACGCAAATAACCCAGAATTATTAAGCGCCAATTTGTTTGGCTATGTTAAAGGAGCTTTTACAGGAGCCAATCAAGATACACCAGGATTATTAGAACTGGCTGACGGAGGCGTTCTTTTTTTAGACGAAGTCCATAATTTAAAGGGGGAATGCCAAGAAAAGCTATTTCAATTTATGGATCAAGCCCTATATCATCGAATGGGAGACAACAAAACTTGGTATTCTTCCCAAGTTCGTCTGATTTTTGCCACCACAGAAGATCCCAATCAAGTTCTTTTAAAAACATTACAACGCCGTATCCCAATGCATTTAAAAGTCCCCACTCTTCTACAACGGGGATCTTTAGAAAAAATTCAAATGATCTATATGCTTTTCAAAAAGGAAGAACAACGCCTTAAAAAGCGAATCAAGCTTTCACCTAGCTTCTTTCAATTGTTGCTTTCCTATCCATTTCCTGAAAATATTGGAGGATTAAAAAGCACGATCCAAGCATGCTGTGTGCAAGCCCTTTTTCAAATCGACGAAAAGGACGAAATGATGATCGAAGCTCATAATCTTCCTGCCACTATTCTAGAACATGCCTCGATCGATAAGCTTTTGAAAATTCAAGACAGCGATTGGATTTATATTGATGAACTGGATCGTAATTTTAAAAATGAATATTCCACCACATTGCTTGAACAAAATGCGATTCATAAGCTTGCACAAACTGAGGATTTTCGAGAAGATGCACTTCATATCGCGAACGCTCTTTTCCAATCTTCAAATTCAAATAAGGCGAGCGCTTTCGAAAATGCCGCATTCACTTTGGTCGAAAAAATCACTCAGCACTATCATATGGCTGTCCTTAAACAAGAGAGTGATTCATTTCAGCATCAGCTTTTGTCGATCCTTTCTTTACCGTTAAAGACTCGGATCGCCTTAGAAAACAAAAAGCAAGAAATGGAAACGATCTTAGAGCGTTTCAAAAACGAAGATTTCCGGATCTATTCAGCTGTTTTAGAAATCCAAGAAACTTTAAAAAATACCCTCAACATTTCTATGGAGCCTATCCAAAATGTGTTACTAGGCCTTCTGTTTTTAAAAACATTCCCTACTCAAAGTATTCCAAAGCGAATGGGAATTTTGTTAGCGCATGGCCCATCAAGTGCTAGCTCGATCGCAATTTGTGTAAATGAGTGGCTCGAACAACATGTATTCGATGCGATCGATATGCCATACTTCATGTCGCAAGAACAATGTATAGAACAGCTCAATACCTATCTAAAAAAGATGGAAGGCATCGAAGAATTGTTTCTGCTCGTCGATCTTGGCTCTTTAGAAGAAGTTTGGAAAGGATTAAAGATCAAAAACGTCAATATTGGCATTATCAATACGCTTCATTTAAAGATGGCTCTTTCCATTGGCCAAGATCTCCTGAGTTCTAAAAGCATGGAAGATATCTTAGAAAAAGCAAAACAAGAAACGCGCGCTTCCTATCGGATCGAATACAATAGGGAAAAGAAAAAATTGATCATCTGTTCTTGCGCGAGCGGAATGGGCGTAGCGGAAAAATTAAAAAGCGTAATTGTTGATTCTTTACCGAGCGAAAGCTCGATTGAAGTGCTCTCCTATGATTACAACTCTTTGCTTCAAAATGGAATCCATAATCCGAACTTTGAAAACTATGAAGTCTTGTGTGTCGTCGGCACTTTAAATCCAAATATTGAACACTTACATTTTATCGCCTTGGACGATTTGATTTTGCAAGAAAGCAATAACAGCCTCGATCAATATTTAGAGCCTTATTTTTCAAACACAAAATTAGAAGAATTCAAGAAAAACATTATTAAGAATTTTTCGCTTTCCAATATCATGAATGCTTTAACAATTTTAAATCCTACAAAATTGCTTGAACATGTCGCGGATGCGATCGACCGGCTCCAGAAAGAAATGCATCTTTCGTTGAGCAACAATACTTGTTTTGGTTTATATGTACATGTGAGTTGTCTAGTAGAGCGTCTTGTTATGAATCGAGGGATCGAATCATATCAAGATATCGGAGGTTTTCAAACCGAACAGAAAAACTTCATAGAACGAGTCAAGCGTTCCTTCAGCGATGTAGAAGCTTTTTATGGTGTTCAAATCCCTGTCGAAGAAATCGGATATATGTTCGATTACGTAAAAAACGATAAAAATTATCAAAAGTGTGTCTAAATTGGCACACTTTTTGCTTGTATAGAAGTGAAGCGAATTCCAATACAAAAAAAATATAAATCATAAACTCATTAGTTGGCACGCTTCTTGCTTGTATAGAAATGAATAATTTAAAGAAAGGAGGTTCTATGCGGCATATTATTTTAGCTTCTCATGGCGACTTTTCAAAAGGTCTGAAGCATTCTGTGCAGATGATTGTTGGCGATATTGCCGACCAATTGCAAACATATTCGCTCTATCCGTCTTATAATCCTCGCGATTATATGGAAGAAATGAGTGCTCTCATCCAAAAGAACCCTGAGGACGAATATGTTTTTCTTTGTGATATTGAAGGTGGGAGTGTACATAGCGCGCTTTCTACATTGTGTCAATTCCCAAATGTTCTTGTATTTGGGGGAACAAATATGAATCTCGTGCTCGATTTACTATTATCGACACCAGAAATACTTATTAACAATCCTGATGTCCAAAATCGGTTGATCGCTTCCGGAAAAAATGGCGTAAGCATAACGGATCAAAAAAGGATCCAACAAAAAAGCGAAGAAGAAGATTTCTAAAGAAGGAGGAAAAATATGATTAAAAAACTTAGAGTCGATCATCGACTACTGCATGGACAAGTTGCTTTTTCGTGGACGAGCGCTCTGAATGCTGATTGCATTTTGATTGCCAACGATTCAGTCGTGAACGACGAACTTCGAAAAACTACGATGAAAATGGCTAAACCAAATGGAGTGAAGCTTGTAATCAAAAATATTGCCGACAGCATTCAAGCGATCAACAGCGGCAAAACTGACAAATATAAATTATTTATTGTGGTGGAGAGCATCAAAGACGCTCAGAAACTTATCAACGGCGTGGATCAAATCAAAAGTTTGAATCTAGGTGGTACAAAAGCAACTGAACAAACTCGCAACATTTCAAAAGCAATGAATATCACAAATGAAGAAGAGACGATTCTTAAAGATCTTGTGAATAAAGGTGTAGATGTAACGATCCAAATGGTCCCTGAAGACACAGCCATTCCTGTAGAAAAGGTTTTATAAGGTGAGAGTATGTTAATTCAATCAATTTTACTTGGCCTAGTGGCAATGCTTGGAAATGCCGAATATCTTTTAGGAACTTGTTTGCTTTCTCGCCCTATGATCATGGGCTTATTTACTGGAATTGTAATGGGAAACATTGAAATGGGCGTGAAGATCGGAGCAACGATGGAACTTGCTTTCATGGGTGCTTTCTCGATCGGGGCTAGTATTCCTCCAGAAATGATTTCTGGAACAGTGCTGGGCACCGCTTTTGCGATTACTACTGGATCTGGTGCTGAAACAGCCCTTGCGATCGGTCTTCCTGTCGCTTCGCTTGTTCTCTTGGCAAAAAACTTCGGCATGGTCTTCATCTTGCCTCCATTTGTTCATAAAGCGGATGAATACGCAAGCAAAGATAATATGCAAGGTGTTGCCCTTGTTCATTATCTCGCCGGATTCTTTGGTGTCAACTTGATTATTGGTCTTTGTGTAGGAATTGGCTATTATATGGGATCTCCAGCGATTGAAGCTTTCTTGTCGATCATTCCTGAATGGATCTCTAAAGGACTTGAAATCACGATGGGCTTACTTCCTGCAATCGGTTTTGGTTTGTTAATGAAAATGATCATGAATAAATCCAATATTTGCTTCTTTATTTTAGGATTTGGACTTTCTGTCTATTTGAATTTGCCTGGTACTGGAATTGCTGTTTTCGGAGCGATCATTGCGATTGTTTTAACTCAAATAAAGCGTTCTCAACAATTACAACCAGCAATGAATGTGGAAGGAGGAATAGATGATGACGACGACTTCTAAAAAACTTGAAAGAAAACAAATTATGTCTGTATTCTGGCGCTCGTTCGGATTGGAATGGGATTGGAACTATGAGCGACAGATGAATATTGGGTATTGCTACTGCATGTTGCCGGTTATCAAAAAGTTATACCCAGACCCTGCGCAACAAGAAGCAGCTATGAAACGACATTTAGAATTCTTCAATACAACACCTCAGCTTGCCACCTTGATTCTTGGTATCACTGCTGCGATGGAAGAACAAAATGCAAACGATCCTGGCTTCGATACACAATCGATCAATGATGTCAAAATTTCTTTAATGGGACCTCTTGCAGGTATTGGTGACTCGTTTATTTGGGGAACTCTCCGTATCATCGCGACGGGTGTTGGTTTATCTCTTGCAACACAAGGTAATGTTCTTGGTCCTATCTTATTTTTCTTGATCTTTAATATTCCTGCTCAAGGTCTTCGCTACTATTTAATGAATGCCGGTTATAAATTAGGAAGCGGTTTTTTAGCACAACTTCAAAAAAGTGGTTGGATGGAAATGTTGACATATGGTGCTTCTGTTCTGGGATTGATTGTAATTGGAGGAATGACTGCACAAAATGTCGCGATCAATATTCCGCTTGTCATCGGTGCTGGTGAAGAAGCGACAACGATCGGAGATATTTGTAATCAAATCATGCCAGGTATTCTGCCATTGCTGTTTACATTCGCAATCTATTATGTGTTGAAATTTAAAAATGTCAAAACAACAACTTTATTGATCGTATTTATCTTGATTGGTTTTATTGGTGCTTATTTTGGAATTTTAGGATAGATAAAAGGAGGAAAAAACTATGATGAAATTCAATGAAAAAGAAAAAGTGGAAAGTGTACAAGGAGCTTTAGCTCTACGTCCAGAAATCGAATCGATTGTTGATGGGATTTGCAAAGACGGGTACAAAAATATCGTTTGGCTTGGTATTGGAGGAACGTGGGCAAGCTCACAACAAGCAACTGTACATATGAAAGAACGGTCGGGTATCGAAACTTGGGCAGAAAACGCAGCTGAATATCTCACAACAGGAAATAAAAGAATCGGAAAAGGAAGCATTGTAATCACTTCTTCAGTAACTGGAAATACGATCGAAGTCGTTGAAGCAGTCAAAAAAGCCAAAGAAGCAGGTGCTACAGTAATCGGATTCATTGATGCGCCTGAAGCTGAACTCGCTAAAATGGTCGATCATGTCATTTCATATAAGCAAAATGAGCAATTAAAATTCTTTATGGTAGCTGATCGTTTCATGAAAAATGCGGGTGAATTCGATGACTATGAAGAAATGTATGCAGAATTTGATCAATATTTGCCACAAGCGCTTGTAGAAGTAGAAAAAGCAGCAGAACCTTTCGCGGCAGAATTCGCAAAGCAGCATTGGAACGATGATATTCACTACTTTGTTGGTGCAGGAAATCAGTGGGGTGCTACTTACTCTTATGCGATGTGCTATTGGGAAGAGCAACTTTGGATCAAAACAAAGTCAATCACATCCCCAGAATTTTTCCATGGAATGTTTGAAATCGTGACAAAAGAAACTCCAGTAACCGTTTATATCGGCGAAGATAAGCAACGTCCGCTTTCTGAACGTGTAGCGAACTTCTTGCCTAGAATTTGCGGCAACTATACGATCATCGACACGAAAGACTATGAACTAAAAGGGATCAGCGAAAAATATCGTGGAGATATCTCTCATCTAGTCATGCACGCAGTCAACAACAGAATCGATGTTCATATGGAAGATGAAACAAAACACCCAATGGAGATCCGTCGATATTATAGAGCTCTTGATTACTAGGAGAATAAATGGATATGACGATGGAAGATTATATTCAACAAAGTCGAGCTGCTTGTGAACAATTGCTTCACGATCATAACTTGCTTGAGCCTGTTGTTGAACTTTATCAAAAACAAAAGCCTGAAACGATTTGGCTAGTGGCTTCAGGCTCCAGTTATAATGCTTGTGTTTGCGCACAAGCGTTGATGAATCAGTGGATGGATACAGATGTGGAAGTTCGTACCCCATTCACCTTCCTTCATTATACACCATCTTTAAAAAAGAACGATTTGATCTTCGTGATCACACAAAGTGGCTTATCGACCAATGCGATTGAAGTGCTGGACGCTCTGCAAGGAAACCAAAATGTAATTTGCTTGACCGGAAATAAAAACAGCGACGTGAAAGATCATACGGAAATAGTTCTAGAATATGGTGTGGGTGAAGAACTTGTAGGATATGTGACAAAAGGCGTTAGTGTATTGACCTTTTATTTGATTTGTTTCGCTAAACAAGTAACGAATAAAGAAAACATTGACCTGCTTAAAGTATTATCTACATTCGAATATACACAAACAGAAACAGAACAATTTATTAGGAAACATTTCAAATCTCTTTCTGGAATGCAAACCGTATATTGTCTAGGAACGCCTTATTCACAAGGGGTGGGCTTAGAAGCTGCCTTAAAAATCGGAGAAACGATCCATGTGCCAAGCTTCTACTATGAAGTTGAAGAATTTATTCATGGACCTAACCTTCAACTGAAGCCAACCTATACGCTCTTCTTTTTTGATAGCAACGATAGAGCCTCCTCTCGTCTTCATCAAATTTATGAAAGCGCGAAGCTCGTAAGCGATCATGTCTATTTGGTTACGATGGATCCTGCTTTTAAAGAGGATGCTCACGCTCTTGTGATCGAACCAGCCGTCGACCCGCTCTTCAGCTCGTTTGTAGAATTACCATTTCCGCAACTGATTAGCGCAAAGATCAGCACGATCTTACATAGCACAATGCAGCATCCTCTACTAAAAGAATTTAAAAAAGGAGCTGCCGCAAAAACTGAAAACTTCATCAATTACGATAACGATGAGGCATAATATAAAAACGCAAAAGCAAAAAATAAGCTTTTGCGTTTTTTTATTAAGACAGCTTCCGCTTCTTCAAAAACTTAGTGTTCATGGAAACTTGTTTGAACGTGCTAAAGGATGCGATTCTAATGATCGATCCATTCTACCTAGAGGAAGGAAAAACCGAGATTCCTTTTTTTAAATAAGCGTTTGAAGCGCTTCTTTATAGAGTTGATAATCGATTTGTTCAAAGCATACAAAGACGATATCGATCGCTTTCGTGTCTGGATAGGCGGAACGGATCTTTTTGATCGTATTGAGAGCGATCTGGCAAGCTTCTTCATGCGGATAGCCATAGATTCCTGTCGAGAGGCACGGGAAAGCGAGCGTAAGATGGTCGAGCTCATGTTCTCGCATATATTGATACGATAACGCGACCGCGTTCCAATAACAGCTTCTCAACGCTTCTTTGTCGCTTTCCTTTCCCGAATAGACAGGACCTACCGCGTGAATGATCGCTTTGCATGGCAAATCGAAAGCAGGCGAAATACGAACATCCCCTGGCTTTCCGCTTGGCAGCTTGGAACAAAAAGTTTGAAGTTCTTTTCCCGCTTTGGAAAAGATCGCTCCGCACACGCCTCCTCCAGGGGCGAAGTGTGGATTGGCAGCGTTGACAATAATGTCAAAATCTAAACCGGTAATGTCTCCTTTAATCGTTGATATCATGATATTCCTTTCCTTCCATCATCCCTTCGAAGCGGTATGCGATCTTCTTGCTCGATGTTTGTACTTGTTGGAGCTGTTTGGCTGCAGTTTCAACAGCTTGATTGGCTTTGATCGCTCTTTCCTGCAGGCGACGGACATCTTCTTTGAGCATCCAAAGGTCGTGTTCAATCTTTTCAAGATGGGTGGCTCGATAAAAATCATTCGTGCTTGCTTGAAGAGAAAACAAAATACCGACAAGCGTCGTTGGCGATGTGATCAGTACATGCCGTTGCAAAGCGTAAGAAAATAAAGAATCACAGCTCGCGCAAATAAATTGATAGATCGCTTCGCTTGGTATGAACATGAGCGCTTGGGGCGCTGTGGCATGATTGATATATTTGTTGGCAATATCGTCTACGTGTTTTTTGACGTTTTGAATAAATTGGCGGGCATAATATTCTTTATTTTCTTCATCGTCCATGCGGGCATAGTTTTCCATCGGAAACTTAGAGTCGATACACAAAACTTGCTTGCGTCCTGGAAGATGCAGCGCTACATCGGCTATTTTTCCATTCGGAAGCGTATATTGAGTCGAATAGATCGAGTCGTTTTCCCCTAAATAGGTAGAAAGAATATAGTCGAGCTGGTATTCGCCCCAGCTGCCGCGCCGTTTTGTGTTAGTCATCACATTGGCCATTTGATCGACTTGGCGCTGGACCCAATCCATCGCATCGAGCGAGTGGATCTGATTTTTTTGTAAGTGTTGCATTTGATTCAAGATCGAGTCAAATTGCGCGTTTGTATTTTTCGTTTCTTGTCTTTCCAGCAAAGAACGTTCTTGCTCGTTTCGATGCTGCATCATAATATAGAAGATCAGAAAAAGCAAGCTGAGCAAGATCAAGATCAAAAGAAACAAGATAAATAAATTCATGAAGAATGATTCCTTCTTTCTAAATAGGTGAGTAGATCGGTACGATTGTTTTTTTCCGGATGATAGAATGCGTGGTCGAGCGCCTCTTTAAGCAAGGTTCCAATTTGATGGTCCAGAACGCCCAACGTATTTTTAATATCGTTTCCATTGATTGCCAGATCTTTCAAAGAAAGAGGCCGCTCTTTTTTTTCTTTTTCGTAAAAGACGACCGTTTCCTTTAAAAGATCCAGTCTTTTTTGTCCTTTTTGCGAATGAGCCATGATATCGCCATATTGAACCAAAAAAAATTTATGGATCCATTCATCGCTCATTCCAAGCTGGATCCGATATTTATAAAGCCATTTCAAGCTGGGCGCTCGCACATCATCATGATAGAGCACGAGCGTTTCGATCATTTTTTGGGTTTTCTTCGGCATTTTGAGCGCTTTGACCACTCTTCTAGCAATTTGAGCGCTCACTTTTGGATGCCCTTTAAAATGATCGAGTCCATGCGTGTCGGTTGTTTTGGTGCTAGGTTTTCCTAGATCATGAAGAAGCAAGGCCCAAGCCGCCTCTTGATCATAGGTTGGTAAATATTGAAGCGCCTGGAGCGTATGGTCGAGCACGTTAGTCGTATGATAAATAGAATGCTGAGAACATGAAACGCATTCTTTTAATTCCGGGATCCATGGCTCGAGCAAATCAAGCATGTTCCGAATCTGGATCGGATCCGTTTTTAAGATCAAATCAAGTTCGGGAACGATACGCTCGACCGCCACGTTCTTGATCAAATCCGCGTTTTCATGAATCGCTTCGCGTGTTTTTTCTTCGATCTGAAAATGCAGAACGGCCGCGAATCGGTGGGCTCTGATCATTCGCAAAGCGTCTTCTTGAAAGCGGAGAGAAGGATCTCCGATCGCCCGAATGATATGATCATGAAGGTCTTTTTGTCCTCCCGTCACATCCACGATCCCCTTTTTAGGATGATAGGCGAGCGCGTTGATCGTAAAGTCGCGTCGGAGCAGATCCTCAGAAAGCGATGAAACATAATCGATATGATCGGGATGCCGGTTGTCGGAATACCCTTTTTCTTTTCGATACGTCGTGCATTCAACAGACTGTCCCGCTTCTAAGATCGTGATCGTTCCATGCAGAATACCCGTGGGGATCGTATGGGAAAAGAGCGATTGGACTTGTATAGGCAAAGCGTTGGTGCAAAGATCATAATCATGGATCGGACGAGAAAGAAGAAAGTCGCGCACGCAGCCACCCACAAGATAGCTTTCATAGCCAGCCTTTTCAAATGTGTCCAATATCGTTTGGATATACGATGGAATTTGCATGGATTTCTCCTTTCTAGGGTGCAGATATTTTATCATAGATCGTCATTGGGTAAAACACAGATTCTTTGGATTCGTATAAAAAAGATCTAGCCAAACCTAGATCTTTTGATGATTCTACTTACTTGAACGAGATATCCACGTTCCCCATATTCGTATACGCTTCGATCCTTGCCAAGCCTTCATGCTTTGCATCATGAGCATGGCCATGATCAACATCGACTTCGCCCATATCTGTATCGGCATCGATCGTATACTCCTCTCTTCCGCCTTGAAGCACAAGATCAATATTTCCCATCGCGTTATTAGCTTTCAGAAATTCTTTCACTTGTCCATCGAACTCCAGATCGCCCATCGACAAATCTAAGCTTCCGTTCGCGATCGTGCTTTCATTGACTTCCACATTCCCTAACTGGCAAGTCACATCAAGATCTTGCAGATCGACCTTGCGAATTTGAACATCGCCCATCGCCGTCTCGATTCGAATAGCACGAATAGAAGAAGGAACCACAACCTTCATCGAAACATTCAAGTTTTGAAACGTAAAATGATTATCCGAAGTTTGTTCGATTTTATACTCTTTTCCATGAACGCTCGAATTCAAATGGATCTCCTTTGATTTTTGATTCATTTCCGGCATGTTTTCTGTTTCGATCTTAAAAGCGTCTCCACGCTCGATCTCAATATGCGCCATCGCCACATCTAAAACTAAAGTATCGATATTTTCTTTTGGCTCGTACGTATATTCTTTCCCTTGAAATGGATTTTCGTCTATAGACACCTTTCCAAAATTTGTATAGCTAAACAACATATCGCCACGACGCTGATACGCGATCGAACATAGACCCAATCCAAGCACGAGTGAAACGATCCCAACGATCAACAATCCTTTGTGTTTCATTCTCTAACCTCCCGATTTCTAAGCTTCCGATAAAGTTTGGCGACCCAACGCGACAAAGCCGGAAAGCCAACTTTGATGATCCAGCCAATCGCAAGACAAGCCAAGATCGCCGCCCCAAACGCCGTCAATACGACACCCAACAAAAATAAAGAAACCATCAAATCTTGACCCAATGTCGAGAAGAATTCGAAAATACACAATCCTACCGTCATGATGGCACCTACCAGAGCCATCACAAACACCAAAAGGATCATCGCCAAAGTGATCACTCCCACAAAAATCAGAACGATCACTACGATCAAAAGCGGCAAAGCGATCGGCAAAGCACAAATCCCAAGCACCAAGATCCCTAACGTTTTCCATACACTATTTTGAGAAGCAGGACGCGCTTGCATTTGACGAGGGATCCGAGGAGGCACACTGGCCACAAGATCAGCCCGAATTGTCGCCGCATACTTTTCTGGCGAACCCAATTCTTCGATCACCTTCTGTTCGTTTTCTACCCCTGCTTCTTCAAAATATTCATTCAAATACACGATCGCATCCGAGAGATCGCGGGGATCGACGCCCGAAAGCTGCGAATGAACGATCTGAATATATTCTTGTTTAGTCATGATGACTCCTTTCCAAAATACCTTCTACCTTTTCAACATATCTTTTCCATTCAAGACGATCCGACTCCAACTTTTTTCTACCTTGTGCCGTGATCGTATAATACCGACGATTTCGGCCATCGTAAGGCTTATCATACGTCGATAAGTACTTCTCTTTTGTCAGTCTCCGTAAGACTGGATACAATGTTGACTCCGAAACCGATAGTGTCTCTTTGACTTCATGTGTCAATTTATATCCATAGGTATCTTGTTGCTCCACAAGAGCAAGGACACACATATCCAAAAGAGTTCCTCCATATTGAAATCCCATAATATTATCTCCTTTACCAATATTATACAGAATATAATATTAGGCGCAATAGAAAAGCAGGCTTTTTACCTGCTCTCATCCTCTATGATGTATTTCTATTTAAGTTTATGCCTGCACTCGATATTGCCCGATCCGATCACAAGGAATGTTCATCGTCCGCTTCTTATCCGTATGTTGGATCAACATATACGAATGAACTAGATCCCAGACGACCTCTAAAATCTTATAGCAATTCCCTGAACCATCATGTAAGATCGTATCTTTTTTAATATCCAACTCATTCGCATCTCTTAACTTTTGTTCATGACGCTTTACTACAATCATTCTACACACTCCTTTCTAGGACGCTATTATAGCGAAAAGAATGAGTATAGACTTGTAAAATGCTCAAGCATCGTGCTATTTTTTCTAAAAATCGTGTTAGAATCCCATACAAAATTACGATACGATAAACATCGAACACAAGGAGGATCGATCATGAAAATCTTAACATTCAACACTCACTCTCTTGAAGAAGCCAATATGCCCCAAAAACAAAAACAATTCGTCCAAGCCTTAAAACAACTCGATCCCGACATTGTCGCTCTTCAAGAAGTCAATCAAACCAATACGAGCCCGATCGTTTCACACACTCCCAGCACGATTCAAATCATCCATAAAACAATTCCGCTGCGAGAAGACAACCATGTTCTCGCTCTAGACACTCTGCTCAAAAAAGAAGGACTTTCCTATGAGATCGTATGGTCGCCAGTCAAGCTCGGCTATGGAAAATACGACGAAGGACTCGCCTTTCTATCGAAAAATCCGATCCAGAACATCGAAACGATCCTTTTGTCCAAGCAAGACAACTACTCCGATTTCCGCACCCGGAAAGCGTTAAAGATCCAAACAGAAGATGGAGTATTCGTCAATGTCCATATGGGTTGGTGGAATGATGAATTAGAACCTTTCCAAGACCAATTTATTCGCCTTGATCAAAGCATCCATCAAGAAGATCCTCTCTATTTGATGGGAGACTTCAACGCCGAGGCAAGCATTCCCAACGAAGGCTATGCCCAAGTAGTAAAAAGCGGCTACTCCGATCTTTATACGCTCGCTCAACAGAAAGATGATGGAATCAGTGTCGACCATGTGATCGATGGTTGGAGAAACAATCAAAACATTTCCGGAATGCGCATCGACTATATCTTCTCCAATAAAAAAAGAAAGGTTCCTTGGATACGGACCGCCTTTCGAGGCCAAGAAGAACCTATTTTATCCGATCACTTTGGCGTGCTCGCCTGCTTGACAGACTAGTCGTTTGTTTTTACTTTAAGCGCCTTTATGGTATACTCTTGAACGTAAAAAGGAGATTACATGATAAAAGAAATACTACAAGGGATCGTCATCGGAATCGCGAACATCATTCCAGGCGTCAGTGGCGGAACGATGATGGTCGCCATGGGAATCTATGATAAACTCATTGAATCGATCACCCATCTCTTCTCGAACTTCAAGAAAAGCTTTCAATTCCTTTTACCGATTTTTATCGGTATAGGAATCGCGATCATCGCCCTCTCAAAACTCTTCGAGTTTCTCTTGAGCAATTATCCTATCCCAACAAATTTAGGATTTTGCGGGCTCATTTTAGGGAGCTTGCCCTTTATTACTCAAAAAGTGGCGCACAAAGGCTTCGGTATCGACAAGCTCATCCCATTTCTTGTCTTTTTTGCCCTCGTTGTAGGCATGAGTATCGCCGGAGAAGCAAGCGGAAGAGAAGTCGTTCTCTCTCTTGCCCCGCTTCAAATCCTTTTGTTGTTTTTAGTCGGAGTGATTGCCGCTGCGACCATGGTCGTTCCAGGCGTGAGCGGATCGATGATCCTCATGAGTTTAGGCTATTATGAACCGATCCTCAAAACGATCAACGCGATGGTATCTGCCCTAGTCCATCTTGATTTTGGTCAAGTGTTGTATTGCTGCGGGATCTTGATCCCTTTTGGGATCGGCGTCGTTGTCGGAATTTTTGCGATCGCTAAACTCGTCGAATGGCTCTTTGCCCGTTTTCAAGTCCAAACGTATTGGGCCATTATTGGCTTGATCGTCGCCAGCCCGATCGCCATTTTATTATCTACGGATTGGGCGACATTCTCTATCGTTCAAATGCTGATCGGTTTCTTGACCTTCGTGCTTGGATGGTATGTCGCCTCTAAACTTGGCGGCGAATAAAAATAGATATTCAAAAAACTCGTACGAACTGATCGCACGAGTTTTTTATAAAATGACTTTTTGCACACTATATTCATTTTGACTATAATAAAAAAGAATCCATCCTGATCCATTCCTTCCCAAGAACCCAATCGGATGGATTCACTCTTTTATTTCTTATTCAAAAAATCCCAGGCACTCATTGCCATCGCACAAATCGCGATATACAACGACTTTTGCGCCTTTGGACCATGAACAAGATCCAAAAAAGCTTCTTCATGCGCAAAAACAGAGGGGACAGCCCCTGTATCCAATTCGACATAGGCGCAAGGAACCACTTGCGAAACATTTCCAATATCCGAACTGCCACCCCACTCTTCCATCTCCTGAAATTCGTGAACACCAAGCAATTCAAGATTCTCCTTCATGTATTGACTCAAAGTCCGATCCGCTACCAACGAATCAAATGACTGTTCAAAGAAGCGATAGGACATCTTGGCCCCCGTCATCAAAGAAGCCCCATCCGCTAGAGAGATCATTCTCTTAACAAGCGCGTCGACTCTTTTCCGAGAACAGGAACGCACATAGAATTGACAAGAAGCATACTCTGGAATGATATTGCACGTGCTTCCTCCATTGGTAATGATCCCCATGATAGAATCTTCTTTCGAAAGTTGCGCTCGCATTTGATTCAAACCATTAAATAAGGAAATCACCGCATCGAGGGCATTGATCCCTTCTTCAGGAGCCAAGGCCGCATGGGAAGCCTTTCCAAAAAACTCAAATTCGATCGAATCCATCGCTTGAATTTTCGGAATCAAAACCGTTCGAGCAGCTAAATGCATTTGGAATACCGCATCCACATCACAAAAGGCGCCTTCTTGGACAAGAATACATTTTCCGCCAATACTCTCTTCTGCCGGCGTTCCGATCACAACGATCTTCACATCCTCCTGAGATAAAAAGGAAGAAAGGACAATAGCCGCCCCTACACTACTTGCTGCGATCCAATTGTGTCCACAAGCATGGGCAATTTGATCATGCGCTTCTCCATAACCAGGTAAAGCGTCATATTCCGCTAAAAAAGCGACTACCGGATTCCCATGACCAAATTCTGCGCGAAAAGCCGTTGATTGCGAACCATAGGGATATTCGATCCGAAATCCATTCTTCTCTAAAAACGATGTCAAATACTGACATGCCTTCTCTTCTTGACCACCTAGTTCAGGATGAGAAAATAAATACTCGCTAATTTCCTCGAATCGAGGAAGCCATTCTCTTGCACGAGCTTGGATCTCATTTTTCATGTTTGCTTTTGACACGACGAACTTCAGGCTCTAATTGAACATTGAACTTTTCAAGCACGATTCTTTGCACGTCCGCAATCAGCTGATTGAACTCCTTTGAAGAAGCATTCCCCTTATTGATCAAAAAACCAGCGTGTTTCGTGGAAACCTCCGCGTCTCCTACATGATAGCCTTGCAGATCACTTTGATGAATGAGAGCGCTAGCATAATGTCCTTCTGGACGTTTGAATGTGCTTCCTGCGCTATATTCTTCCATCGGCTGTTTTGAATACCGTCTTTCTTTTAGATCAGCAATCTTTTCAGCCACCAAGGAAGATTCCTTTGGTTCAAATTGATAGATCGCGGAAGTCACGATCCCAAACGTATTCGAGAAGATCGAATGACGATAGGAAAGATCGAGCTCTTTATTCATCTTTGTTTGAAGTTTCCCTTCTTCATCGATGTATTCGATCGAAACGAGAACATCCTTCATTTCTCCATCGTAAGCGCCCGCATTCATGACGATCGCGCCTCCGATCGTGCCTGGGATGCCACTTGCGAACTCATAACCTCCTAGTGAATTTTCGACACAAAACGAAGCGAGCTGAGCGTTTGTCGCTCCGCTTTGGACCCACACCTGATTGTTTTCTAAGCGCTTGATCGCACTGAATTGCTCTCCAAGATGAAGAATGATCCCTTCATATCCTTCATCTTCAAATAAGACATTCGAACCATTCCCTAAAATATAGAGAGGAAGATCTTTCTCTTTGGCCATCTCTAAAACCTCCAGGATCTCCAATTCGGTTTCTGGATGGGCCATATATGTAGCTGGACCACCAATATGTAAGGTCGTCCAGTCTTTTAATTGGACTTGTTTTTCTATTTTCATCACGTACCACCTTTCAAGCAAAAATATCATACCAAAAAAAAGAGCTGAACATCAGCTCCAATTGATTATTTATGGTTTCGATCGATCCCTCAAAACCGGAAAAATCTTTCAGACACAACTCTTTCGTCTGTTTCAAGTCATGGCGTCCTCTCTTCTCTTTTCTGATCAAGTCCTCGGCCTATTAGTACCGGTCCACTCCGGACA
>Ga0209064_1001817_pt1 | contig 29050 bp, 22 predicted proteins | sample Inofromicrocosms_FD_187498 | JGI IMG/M metagenome (GOLD analysis project Ga0209064, IMG submission 187498) | Mouse cecum microbial communities from Vienna, Austria - Inoculum for glucosamine and mucus D2O microcosms (SPAdes) (version 2) | ecosystem: Host-associated > Mammals > Digestive system >... | reverse complement strand
GAGGTAAATGTCAATAGTTTTTAGAAAATTCACAAAAATATTTTCTCCGGGGTATGGAGGAAGGAATAAAAAAGAAAAGCAGAAAAGGAGCGGAAATATGGGCTTTAAAGAGTTTCCGAGACCGCTCTACGTAATTCTTTGGAGGGAGGTGTTTCTCCGCCAATAGCAGTTACCTCACCGCCTTTCAGGACTATCTCACCGCCGCCGCCTTCGCGTTGCCCGCCGCCGCCGCCGATACCAGCGCCGCCGAAAATATGAATAGATCCACCGTTAGCAGATGCTAAAGTTCCGCCGGAACCGCCTCTTGCATCTACAATTCCGCTGTTAATGATCACTTTACCACAGCCGCCGCCTTGCCCGCCGCCAATACCTGCGGCAGTAAGACCGCCTCTTGCGGTAACTTTTCCTTGATTTGAATCTTTACCTGTAGGATCTACGGTAGTTTCAATAGTTATAGTGCCGGCGGCGCCGTCTAATCCCTGACTGCCGATACCGGCTCCGGTATCGCCGCCTATAGCCTCTAATGAACCGCTTCCTGTGATTTTTACAGAATTTCCTGATGGAACGTATAACCCCGCATAGCCGTTGCCGCTTTCTAGCTTGTTTATTCCTTCCAATACAATCTCAACAGTTGATCCCATACCGGTTGTTGCACTTTTATTGATTTCGATGGCAGGGACATCGGCTTTGTCTGTCTTAGCGTCGATAGTTACGCCTTTAAGTGTAATCTTATGTGTTCCCCCGGCAATTTTAATAGTACCAGGCGATCCGGTAAACGTATGTCCGGGACATGCTGTTGAACAGTCAACCGTACCATCGCCGCTTTCCGTGATCGTCCCGGCGCTGTCTGCATTTGCTGTCAATGGTATAAAAAGCGCTGTTGAAATAGCTGCCAAAAACACCGCCATTGATTTCAGTTTCTTTTTTTGCATCATTCTATTCCTTTCTTTTATTAAATTATTATTCTATATTTTGATTAATCTTGTTTAGATTCGCAGTACATTTGTAAAATTTTGATTAATCTTGTTTAAATTTGCAGTACAATTATAAAATTTTACTACTTTAATAAGTATATCGTAAATTACTGCCAAGTTCAATGTTTTTATCCTTTCTATTCAAGATATGCCCGTAAGGTGCAATGTTTGATTTTACAAGCAAGTATAATAAAAAATTGCCATAATAATATATCGTCAAAAATAACAATTTGATTAGAATATAATCCAACTTTTTCTTGACGGAAGTTTCTTCCTATGATAGATTATATCTAATCAGAATATGGCGTTCTGCCAACGGAGTCTTATATCTGTATTTCTTGGAAGATTCATGAAAATTCGGACTATTTCCCAAAAAGATTTGCAATTAATGGAAGAAGAGAGATGATGTCTATATATCTAATAGCAGCGCTCAAGCTGTGGAGGGGAGATTAGGCAGGGATTTTTCTGTAAATGTTATGATTTATTGCTTCCGGCAGAGGGCAGAGGCTTCCGGAAGTCTTCTTTACTGTCACATGATATCTCCATTTGACGGATTATCCAGTAATTTGCCGAATCTGTCAAAGCGGGAACCATGACAGGGGCAGTCCCAGGAGTGTTCCGCCTTGTTCCATCGAAGGGCGCATCCCATATGAGGGCAGCGTTTAGCGGATATAGTGAGCAGATTGGAGACAGCCTCGAAGCTGTTGATGAACAGCTGAGGTTTTATCATGCTTCTGGAGGGATGGAAGACCGGCGCGAAGGGATTCTCTCTCTCCAGGAGCAGATCTGTCAGGATTGCTGCGGACACCATAGATGAGGTCATCCCCCACTTGTTGAATCCTGCCGCCACATAGCACTCCGGCATGCTGCGGGAATACGGGCCGATGTAGGGGATGCCGTCCAGGGTCATACAATCCTGCGTTGCCCAACAATATTTTTCTTCCATATTAGGGTAATAGAGACGCGCACAGTTTCTGAGTTCTTCCCAGTTCTTTCCTTTTTTACCTGTGCGGTGGCTTCCGCCTCCTATGAAGAGGAAATCTTTATAATTGCGGAATGACAGCCCATTTTGCGCTTCATCAATATACATTCCGTCAATCTGCGGGGCGTTCTCAAGTGCGATCACATAAGAGCGGTCCTGATACATCTTGAGCGGATACAGTCCGTGCTTATTGTCTATTGGGAAGTGTGTGGCGATGATCATTTTTTTGAAGGTGATCTTACCGCATTCTGTCATGGCAGCGCCTTTTGCCAGTTCCTTTACAAATGTATTCTCATAAATGTGCAGTCCCTGCGCGATCTTGCTTATGAATTTCAATGGGTGAAACTGCGCCTGGTCTGCGAATCCTATCGCGCCGGCTGTCTGAAAGGGCAGTTTGTCAGTATCTGTTATCTGAACCTGGAATCCGAGCTGAGACAGGGCGTCGGCTTCTTCTTCCAATTTCCTTCGGTTGTCTTTCGAGTATACATAAGCTGTCTTTCTTTCGAAATCACAGTCTGCCTTTTTACAGAGCCGGGCATATCGGTGTATTGCTTTCTGGTTAGCGTCCAGGTACATCCGTGCTTTCTCGGTTCCGAGACTCTTAAGAAGTCTGTGATAGATCAGTCCATGCTGAGCTGTGATCTTTGCAGTAGTATTCCGGGTGATCCCATTGCAGATGCGGCCCTTCTCCACAAGCATGTATTTGATATGTTCTTGCTGCAGGAAATATGCACATAATATCCCTGCCATTCCGCCGCCGATGATCAATACGTCCGTTGCGGCGTCGCCCTCTAATTTCTTGAAATGCGGCAGTTTGACATTTTCATTCCAGATTGAATCCATACGCACCAATTTACATTCCTCCGTCTGCTGAATTTCTCTCCTTATTTTGTGCATATGAAGAAGAATTATACGGAGGATTTATCAATCAATAAGGGAATGAAAAGGCGCCGTCCGGGGCTTTTCATTCAGCGGACGGCGCTTTGCGGTATTCTGTGTGTATCTGTATTAACGGTGCGGACACACTTATATTTTTACAAAATCTGCCGCTCCGTGTTTGCAGAGCGGGCATACGATATCGTCAGGCAATTCGTCGCCTTCATAGATGTAGCCGCATACTACGCATACATAGCCTTTCTTGCCTTCTGTTTCAGGCTTCGGCTTTACATTGCTCTGGTAATAATTGTAAGTCATAGTCTCTACATTCGAGATCACACGCGCCTCGGTAACGGTACAGATGAACATTCCGTGTGTATCCAGGTCTACATACTGCTCTACCTTAAGCGACATGAAGGAATTGATGTATCTTGGAAGAAATACCAACCCATTATCGGAACGCAGAGGGGAACAATCCGCGAACTTATCTACGGTGCGTCCGCTCTGGAAACCAAAATTCTCGAACACCTTGAATGGCGCGTCTGTAGACAGGCAGTTGATGTTCATGATGCCGGTCTGCTTGATGATATGGTGAGAATAATTATCTTTGTTGATGGTGACGGCGATACGGTTCGGAGTATTTGTGACCTGTGTTACCGTATTGACGATCAGTCCGTTGTCCTTCTTGCCGTCATTGGAAGTCACTACATAGAGTCCGTAGCCGATCTTGAACAATGCGGTCAAGTCATTCTTATCTGCCGTCTCGTCATGCTGCGCCAGGTAATTCTTGCAGAATTCTTCTGCCAGTGACTCAAGCTGCGAGCTGCTTTCTTCATCCAGTGCAGAGTGGATATGGACGGTAGTATCTGCAAAGGTCAGATTCTTGCAGCCTTCCAACATCTGTTTCATCGTCTTGGCGGCAAGCGGCGACCAGGAGCCGTTCTCGATCAGTCCGATGAAACGGTTCTGGTAGTTGCGTTCGGTCAGATGTTCGATGAATTCCCGCATGAACGGGAAGATCCCGGCATTATAAGTAGTTGTGGCGAGGATCAGCTTTCCGTAACGGAATGCGTCCGCTACTGCCTGTGACATATCACAGCGTGCAAGGTCATGGACGATGACTTCCGGGCAGCCTTTCATCCGAAGCTTGTCCGCCAGGGCGTCTACCGCCTTCTTTGTGTTGCCGTATATGGAAGTATAAGCGATGACGATGCCGGTTGTCTCAACATTATAAGAAGACCAGGTATTATAAAGTCCGAGATAATAACCAAGGTTTTCTTTTAATACAGGTCCGTGCAGAGGACAGATAGCCTGAATGTCCAGAGAGGAAGCTTTCTTCAGAAGCCTCTGGACCTGCGCGCCGTATTTGCCTACGATTCCGATATAGTAACGGCGTGCCTCGTCTGCCCAGTCTTCTTCTCTGTCCAGTGCGCCGAATTTGCCGAAGCCGTCGGCGGAGAATAACACTTTATCATAGCTGTCGTAGGTGACGATGACTTCCGGCCAGTGCACCATTGGGGCGGTGACAAAGGTCAGCTCGTGTTTCCCGAGGGAAAGGGTGTCTCCTTCTCCGACAACGATCTGTCTGTCTTCGAAATCCGTGCCGAAGAACTGCTTCATCATGGCGAATGCCTTGGCGGAGGATACGATCTTCGTGTCTTTATATACGTTCATGAAGTTTGCAATATTAGCGGAATGGTCAGGTTCCATGTGCTGTATGATCAGATAATCGGGCTGACAGGATCCTGTCACGGTCTCAATATGATCCAGCCACTCATGAGTAAAATGAGCGTCCACAGTATCCATTACGGCTATCTTTTCATCCATAATCACATAAGAATTATAGGACATGCCGTTCTTGACTACATATTGGCCTTCGAAGAGATCTACGGCATGGTCGTTCACACCAGCGTATCTGATATCGTTTGTAATGTCCATTGGTAATCACTCCTGTTCTTTAATAGAATTAGTTGCACACGTCTCGGCGTGTTTTCCGGTATACCTCAACTTGATCATGTTAAGGCATAACAAATTATAGCACACTGGAAAAGAAAATACACGGACTTAATGAAAAATCTTAAGAAAAGATCTGAGAAGCGCTGTAAAGCGGAAGTTTTCAAACACACTCTGGAAAAAGGATAGGAGTTGTAGTATGATGAGAAAGTGACAAATCAGAGGATATAAGTTGTAGTAAGAAGAGGCAGCAAGATGACAGAAAGGAGTATTTTCGATGACTGTTACATCAGAAAATAAGCCGAAAAAACATATATGTATAGGTATGCTTGCGCATGTAGATGCAGGGAAGACAACTTTGTCAGAAAGTATCCTGTATCTTAGCGGTAAGATCAGGGAACTTGGGCGTGTAGACCATAAGAACGCATATCTCGATACCCATGAGTTAGAACGGGATCGCGGGATCACGATCTTCTCGAAGCAGGCGGTATTCAATCTGGGAGAGAGGCAGGCGACGCTTCTTGATACCCCGGGACATGTCGATTTCTCCGCGGAGATGGAGCGGACACTGCAGATCCTGGACTATGCCGTCCTGGTCATCAATGGGACGGACGGGGTACAGGGGCATACCCGAACGCTCTGGAGTCTGCTTAGACGGTATCGGATTCCCGTTTTCCTGTTTATCAACAAGATGGACCAGAAAGGAACGGATAGGACAAGGCTTCTGGAGGAAGTGAAGAAGAATCTGGACGGAGCCTGTATAGCCTTTGACGAAGAAGAGGAAGTGCTTCTGGAAGAGCTTGCCATGTGCGAAGAAAATGCGTTGGAAGAATACCTGGAAAGCCAAAGCTTGAAGGAAGACACGATCGTCCGGCTCATTGCCGCAAGAAAGGCGTACCCGTGCTACTTTGGCTCTGCTTTAAAGGTACGGGGCGTGCAGGAACTATTGGAAGGGCTTGGGAAATATACGATCGCAGGAAGGATGCCGGCACAAGAAGGCGCCGGGAATCGTTTTGGAGCCAGAGTATATAAGATATCCCGGGATACACAGGGGAATCGGCTGACGCATCTGAGAGTGACCGGAGGTACTCTTAAGGTGAAGGATATCCTGACTTCCGGGGCAGAGGCAGCAGAGCCATGGGAAGAGAAGGTCAACCAGATCCGTATCTATTCCGGGGAGAAATATGAGGCGGTTCAGGAGGCGGAAGCCGGCTGTGTCTGTGCCGTGACCGGGTTAAGCCGCACATTTCCGGGGGAAGGCATGGGATCGGCAGAAGAGTCACAGGCGCCGATACTGGAACCCGTGCTGAATTATCATCTCAGATTGCCGGAGGGGTGCGATGTTCACCGCATGCTCCTTCATCTTCGTCAGTTAGAAGAAGAGGAGCCGATGCTTCGGGTCATGTGGGAGGAAGAACTTGGCGAGATCTATGTGCAGCTGATGGGAGCGGTGCAGATCGAGGTTCTGCAGAGCCTGATCCGGGAGAGATTCCATACGGAGGTGTCCTTTGATACGGGAAATATTGTGTATAAAGAGACCATAAGAGAGAGGGCAGAAGGTGTCGGGCATTTTGAACCTCTGCGCCACTATGCGGAAGTGCATCTGCTGCTGGAGCCGGGGAAGCCGGGAAGCGGGCTTATATTGGAGGCTGACTGCAGTGAGGATAAGCTTGATCGGAACTGGCAGAGGCTGGTGCTTACTCATCTTGCAGAGAAGGAGCACAGAGGCGTGCTGACGGGTTCCGCGATCACGGATATGAAGATCACGCTGACAGCAGGCAGGGCGCATCCGAAGCACACGGAAGGCGGAGATTTCCGTCAGGCTACGTACCGGGCGGTGAGGCAGGGCTTGATGCAAGCCGGCTGTATCTTGTTGGAGCCATATTATGAGTATCGGTTGGAGTTGCCTTCGGAGATGGTAGGGCGCGCTATGAATGATATCCGGAAGATGTCAGGAGAATGTACGCAGCCGGAGATGACAGGAGAAATGTCTGTACTGACGGGGAAGGCGCCGGTAGTGAATATGCGGGATTATCAGGTGGAAGTCAATAGTTATACAAGGGGGCGGGGGAAGCTTACCTGTGTTTTCGGCGGATATGAGCCGTGTCACAATGAAGAAGAGATCATAACGGAGAAAGGGTATGACCCGGAGCGGGATCTTGATAACCCGGCGGGATCTGTATTCTGTGCTCATGGCGCAGGTTTTGTCGTACCGTGGGATCAGGTGCCGGAATATATGCATATCGAGAGTCAGCTGAAAAGATTCCTGGAACCGGCGGATCTGCCGGAAGGAAAAGCAGCAGATCGAGGCGTGCGGACAGCAGGAAAGAATGCGTATGAAGAGAAGGAGTTAGAAGAGATCTTTATCCGTACATACGGAAAAGTTGAGAGGAAGATGCCTTCTGGTTCTAAGACCGTTGCCGCAGCGGCAAAACAAAAGCCCGGAAGAGAAGACGGGCCGGTTCCGGAATATCTCCTGGTAGACGGCTATAATGTGATATTTGCGTGGGAGGACTTAAAAGATCTGGCAAAAGTGAATATTGAGGCGGCAAGAAATAAATTGATGGATATCCTGTCTAATTATCAGGGATTTCGGAAATGTGTCGTAATCCTGGTGTTTGATGCGTATAAGGTGGAAGGATATGCCATGGAGATCCAAAAATACCACAATATCCATGTGGTATATACGAAGCAGGCGGAGACGGCGGATCAGTATATAGAAAAGGTGGTTCACCAGATCGGCAGGAAATACCATGTGACGGTGGTAACCTCTGACGGGGTAGAACAGGTCATCACCCGGGGACAGGGCGGAACCCTGATCTCGTCGCGGGAATTCCGGGACGAGGTAGAGCTTGTAAGACGGCAGATCCGGGAGGAATATGAGAACAGGCGGGAATCCGGGAAGAATTACCTGTTCGATCATATGGATGAGAAGCTGGCGGAAGAGATGGAAGATGTCAGGCTTGGCAGAAAAGATATGCGCTAGAGCAATTTCGGACACGCTAGGTCCGCGTAGGTATACGGCGTAAGATCCGTCATCTATAAAGGGAATTCTAACTGGCAGTCATAGGGTTCTGCTTCTACATGCTGTTGGTTATATTCCGCAGCTTCTACACATCCCATTGCTTTATAAAAGGCTTGCGTTTCTACCGCCGAGTGGCCTGAGATATACAGCTTCTTAGCGCCTTGCTCCTTTGCCCAGACGCCTGCCTTTTGAAACAATGTCTTTCCGATCCCGTTTCCGCGCATGTCTTCGGAGACATGCAGGCTTGTCAGATCGAGATATTCTTCCTGGCTTCCGAAAAATGTGGATTCGACGGAGACAAACCCTTTCAGGGCGTCGCCGCAGAAAGCGCCGTATACCATACCTCCTGCTGCAAGCGTATTTTTCAGGCATGCAACCAAGATCTGATAATCTTCTTCGGACCAGTCGTCTACGAAGGGGGCATCCTTTATCTTCCATTGGTTATCTTCTTTTCGCCAGCATTTTACCACATTCTGGCGCCGGATGAATTGCCGGAACAGATCGCGGCATATTTCATTTTCATTTAGTTCTCTGTAGTGTATGTTCATTCTGTTGCCTTTCTGGTTCGCGTTGTTTGTACCAAAAGTATAGCTTATCCGGAGGAAAAAGTAAAATCATTTTTCTGACGGCGGGCTATGCAACCTGAAGTTTACATGGATTTCTCTAAAAGCAACAGGAAATTTATAGATTTTACATGGGAAATATTATAAGATAATGCCAACCTGAAGCGCGTAAAGGGAATATGAAGAAAGAAAAGGGAAAGACCATGAGTTTATTCGGAGAGAATCTACAATACTACAGAAAACGAAATGATATGACACAGGAACAGCTTGCGGAACGGTTAGAAGTATCCCGGCAGACCGTATCGAAATGGGAGGCGGGCGCTTCCTTTGCAGAGATGGAGAAGCTGCTGCAGTTGTGCGGCCTGTTTTCCTGTGATCTGGATACATTACTGAGAAAAGATGCAAGCGCGACTGAGGTGGAGGATAACCGGCAGCACAGGGAACATATGAAGGAGTATCGGAAATGGATTACCTGCGGAACAGCGATGCTGATATTTTCCGTTGCCGTCTATGAGATACTTGCAGGCTTTGGAAGAGTGGATGAGGTGATCCTGAATATCTTGTTTATGATGATCGCCATTGTCGCGATCCTGATCCTGGTGGTACAGGGGATGAAGGATTCGGATTACCGCAAGAAACACCCGGTCATTCAGGATTTCTATACCGCGGAAGAAAAGGAAGAGTTTGACAGACATTATCCGACTAAGATCGCGACGGGTATTGGCACGATACTGATCGGCGGCCTGGTGGGGATGAACGGGGATTCGTTACCTTTGCCGAAGTATATGAATGAAGAATTTTATTACGGGATATTCCTGCTCTTTGTGATGGCAGCAGTGTCCATATTGACTTATACAGGGCTGCAGAAACAGGAGTTCAATGTTGAGATGTATAACAAAGAGAATGATCCTAAGGCGAAAAAAGAAAATAGTCTTGTAGCGGTCTGGTGCGGGTGCATCATGCTTATAGCTACGATCCTCTTCCTGATCGCAGGACTTGTGTTCCGCCTCTGGGAGATCTGTTGGATCGTCTATCCTGTTGGAGGGCTCATCTGCGGTATGGTCACGTTGATCCTGAATCGGCAGAAATAAGCTTAATCAACCATATGTTTCACTTGCCTGCTTTTCCGATAGCACATGTGTAAAAGCCTCGGCGTAGCCCGCTGCGCCTGCGTTTTTACACATGCACTCTCAAACAAGCATGCTCACCGCAACAGTAAGGTAATTAAGTTGGGGTATTTGACTTCTCAGAGATTTCTCCGTGAAGCTGCTGCAAGGACTTCACGTCTCCATTGCTGTGCTCGTTCATGTAACGGATTCCATTTGCAGTCACTCTTGCGGCGGCGATCGTCGTAATATAAGGAATCTTAGCCTTAATGGCCGCCTTCCTGAGATAGCTGTCGTCATGGATGCTGCCCTTGCCCACCGGAGAATTTACGATCAGATCGATCTGTCCGTTTGTGATCATATCCAGGATATTCGGGCGTCCTTCGTATAGCTTCTTTACCTTCTCGGCTTCGATTCCGGCTTCGCGGATGATGTCGCAGGTAGTGCCGGTGGCAAGGATCCGGAAACCGTCCTCGGCAAAAATCTTAGCGACCTCGGCAACCTCAGCCTTATCCTTGCGATTCACGGAGATCAGTACCGTGCCCTTGAGCGGCAGCCTTGACTGGGTGGCTTCCTGCGCCTTATAGAAGGCTTCGCCGTAGGATGCGGACAATCCAAGGACTTCTCCCGTGGAGCGCATCTCAGGTCCCAGTACAGGATCTACTTCCTGGAACATATTGAAGGGGAAAACGGCTTCTTTCACACCATAGTATGGAATAGCCTTTTCTGTCAGTCCGGACACAGGAGACGGACGTCCTGTCAATTCAGAAGTAATGATATCTGTTGCAAGCGGCACCATACGGATATTGCATACTTTGGATACTAATGGTACGGTACGGGATGCACGCGGGTTGGCTTCAAGGACGTATACCTTGCCGTTTTCAATGGCATACTGCATATTCATCAAACCTTTGACATGCATCTCTTCCGCGATCTTCCGGGTGTATTCCTTGATGGTACGCACATTTTCTTCGGAAATGTGTACGGAAGGGATGATGCACGCGGAATCTCCGGAGTGCACGCCTGCAAGTTCGATATGTTCCATGACTGCCGGCACAAATGCATGATTTCCGTCACTAATGGCGTCTGCTTCACATTCCAGGGCATGATTCAGGAAGCGGTCGATGAGGATCGGGCGGTCAGGCGTCACTCCGACGGCGGCTTTCATATAGCCGGTCATGCTTTCGGCGTCATATACGACCTCCATACCGCGTCCGCCAAGGACATAGGAAGGACGGACCATTACCGGATAGCCGATCTTGTCTGCGATCGTGAGCGCTTCATCTACGGTTGTTGCCATTCCGGATTCCGGCATAGGGATCTCAAGCTTGTCCATCATCTCGCGGAACAGATCACGATCTTCCGCAAGATCAATGACGGAAGGAGCGGTTCCAAGGATCTTCACACCATTTTTCTCAAGTTCGGAAGCGAGATTCAGAGGAGTCTGTCCACCGAATTGCGCGATGACGCCTACCGGCTGTTCTTTTTTATAGATGCTTAGGACGTCTTCCAGTGTCAGCGGCTCAAAATACAGTTTGTCGGAGGTGTCATAATCCGTGGAAACAGTCTCCGGGTTGCAGTTGACGATGATCGTCTCAAAGCCTAATTTCTTAAGCGCCAGGGATGCATGGACACAGCAGTAGTCGAACTCGATACCCTGACCGATCCGGTTAGGACCGCCGCCAAGGATCATGATCTTCGGACGGTCTGTATGGATAGGATTCTTGTCCGTGGCGTTATAGGTAGAATAATAATAAGCGCTGTCCAAAGTACCGCTTACATGCACGCCTTCCCAAGCCTCTTCCACGCCCAATCCGATACGGCGGTTACGGATATCATCCTCGGATATTTCAAGTAGTTGGCTTAAATATTTATCAGAGAATCCATTTTTCTTTGCCGAGATCAGCGCTTCATCAGATGGAAGGCTTCCTCTGGAGGCGATAAGGGTTTCCTCTTCTTCAACCAGTTCCTTCATTTGTTCGATGAACCATGTCTTTACTTTTGTGATGTCGAAGATCTCTTCTACAGAAGCGCCCTTGCGGAGTGCCTCATACATGATGAAGTGACGGTCGCTGGATGGTGTGATCAGCATATGCAGGAGATCTTCTTTGCTTTTCGTGTAATAGTCTCCGGCGTTGCCAAGTCCGTAGCGACCGGTCTCCAGGCTTCGGATCGCCTTCTGAAAAGCTTCTTTATAGGTCTTTCCGATGCTCATAACCTCTCCGACGGCGCGCATCTGGGTGCCGAGCTTATCCTCTACACCTTTGAATTTCTCGAATGCCCACCGGGCGAATTTGATCACAACATAGTCGCCGTCCGGGACATATTTATCTAAAGTGCCATATTTCCCGCAGGGAATGTCTTTAAGAGTCAGTCCGCAGGCAAGCATTGCCGATACGAAAGCAATGGGGAAGCCGGTAGCCTTCGAGGCAAGCGCGGAGGAACGGGATGTCCTGGGGTTGATCTCTATTACGACGATCCGGTCTGTTACAGGATCGTGGGCAAATTGCACGTTAGTTCCGCCGATGACTTCTACGGATTCTACGATCTTATATGCCTGCCGCTGCAGTTCTTTCTGGCATTCTTCCGAGATGGTGAGCATCGGGGCGGCACAGAAGGAATCACCGGTATGTACGCCGAGGGGATCGATATTTTCGATGAAGCATACCGTGATCATGTTATTATCTGCATCGCGGACAACTTCCAGTTCCAGTTCTTCCCATCCAAGAATAGATTCTTCTACCAGGACCTGGCCGACCATGCTGGCTTGTAAGCCTCTGGCACATACAGTTTTTAGCTCTTCCCTATTATATACCAATCCGCCGCCGGCGCCGCCCATCGTGTAGGCAGGGCGGAGGACCACAGGGTATCCGAGGTTGTCGGCGATGGCGAGCGCTTCGTCTACGCTGTATGCGACTTCGCTTCGTGCCATCTCAATACCCAGGGCGTCCATGGATTTCTTGAATTCAATACGGTCTTCGCCGCGTTCTATGGCATCAACCTGAACGCCGATCACTTTTACATTATATTTATCAAGGATTCCGGCTTTGGCAAGTTCCGCGCAGAGATTCAGCCCCGACTGTCCGCCCAGGTTCGGCAGGAGTGCATCGGGTCTTTCTTTGGCGATGATCTGCTCTAAACGCTCGATGTTCAGTGGTTCGATGTAGGTGACATCCGCCATCTCCGGGTCAGTCATGATCGTGGCAGGGTTAGAATTCACCAGTACGATCTCATAGCCAAGACCCCGCAATGCTTTGCAGGCTTGTGTTCCGGAATAATCGAACTCGCAGGCTTGCCCGATGATGATCGGGCCGGAACCAATAATGAGTATTTTGTGAATGTCTGTTCTTTTTGACATATGTATCCTCCTAAAATGTGTGGCATACAATAAACTCCACAACCTATTATAAAGGTGTATTGCCGAAAATAAAAACAAAAATTAGAAAAAGAGAGAATTTTATGTAAAATGAACAAAGAATTGGCAGAGCAACAGCGAAACCCCTGCGAATCATACAATCCGCAGGGGTTTCGTCGTTGTTATAGTTATCTAAAAGGAATGAGAGTAAAGTGCTGCACTCTTATAATAAGTGCGTCACTTTGTTGAGGGGGAGATAGTGAATATTGTTAATTCAACTATCTGTCCTTTAGTATAAAAGAAAGATATGTCCAAAATATGTTTATTCCATAAAAGAAATAGAAAATTTCTTAAGAAGGACTTAAGAACCTAAGAAGAAAACCTAAATCGAAGAGGCAGTTGTTGAGTTATGCCGCAAATACGCCGTTAGTATATCGATAAATTCACCAGAAGGAGGACGGGTACATAATGGTCTTAAGGCAATCTCCTGTAAGAGCTGCTTATTCCCTCTGTCCCAACATACTTTGATCACGGTACGGATATCTCTTTCAACACTATAACAACTTGCGTTGTAATGCTTGGCAATCTGAGGATACAGTAATTTGCTGACAGACAGCAGATAATCTTCATCGTTCAGACATAGTTGAATGCCGTAGCTCAAGTAACGGTATCCGCGGTATGTGGCTCCAATGCCAAGAGAACGTAACAGATATTCAATTTTCTGTTCTTGCATCACGTTATCCTCATGAACCTTCTCATTGAGAAACAAAATACATGCTACACGTTCAATTATAACCGAAAAGCGCAGTAAACAATAGAAAGTGACACATTCAGTAATTTTCCGAAATAGTTTGATATCTTACGACATTTATCGACATAATACGACAAAAAATTTAGATGAGGATTCTGGAATTATTCTCCCATTTTCATAATATCTTAAGAAATTTTACGGATCACTCTTAAAAATTTCTTGCTATTCTTGTATAGTATAAGGGAGGTGATGAAAATGTCTAAAATATTAGTATGTGATGATGACAAAGAGATCGTAGAAGCGATAGATATCTATCTGTCTCAGGAAGGATATCAGGTATTGAAGGCATATGATGGGGAAGAAGCGCTTAAGATGCTGAAGACACAGAAAGTAGATCTGCTGGTGATCGATGTTATGATGCCGAGATTAGACGGGATCCGTGCAACCCTCAAGATCAGAGAAGAGAATAATATGCCGATCATTATCTTGTCAGCCAAATCCGAAGACGCAGATAAGATCCTTGGGCTTAATGTCGGTGCAGATGATTATGTGACGAAGCCTTTTAATCCATTAGAACTGGTGGCAAGAGTGAAGTCGCAGTTACGCAGGTATACACAGCTTGGAAGTACGGTGGATTACGCGAACCAGGCGGTCTATGAAGTGGGAGGACTTGCGATCAACGACGATCTGAAAGAAGTAACGGTTGACGGAGAACCAGTGAAACTGACTCCGATCGAATATAATATATTGTTATTATTAATGAAGAATCAGGGAAAAGTCTTTTCTATCGACCAGATCTATGAGAATATCTGGAATGAAGATGCGATCGGCGTAGATAACACGGTGGCGGTGCATATCAGGCATATCCGCGAGAAGATAGAGATCAACCCCAAAGAACCACGGTACCTGAAAGTGGTTTGGGGAGTCGGTTATAAGGTAGAAAAGCTTTAGAAGGGAGTTTGTATGAACCATAGATGGTATAAGTCCGCCCTTGCAAAAGGGATACTGATCATTGCGGCGCATATATTGGCGGTGACTCTGGCTGTCGGTTTCCTGTGGATCATGTCATATCCGATGTTAAGGACCGAGCTGCTGTCGGGCAGAGGGGCAAAAAAGTATGAAGATTCGGTCAGTTTTAAAAATAATCTGCAAAGTATAAGTTATGATGTGATCGAGGGGATCCGAGTGCGTGATCTGTTGGAAACAGGCGGAGCCTATGATCTGGGGAGAATTGTTGACATCCAGGAATTTTGGGATAAGTCAAGAATATCCGATGAGAATGTCAGCGGGCTTGCTTATACGCTCGATGAATTGAAGAATTGGGGAGAAAGCCTGAGCTCTGACGGAAGCAGCATGTATGGGACGACAGGGAAAGACCTGGAAGATCATATTATCGTATGTAAAAAGCCTGACAATGTCTATTATTACTATTATTATAGTGAGTTTAAAAAACTGATCGACAGTGGGGAACTTCGGTTTGTGATTGCAAGCGACGAATCAGGGATCTCCGAAGACGATATTCTTTCGGAATTGAGAGAGGGCAGCTTTGACAATTCTTCTGAGACGTCATTCAAAGGATTGCAGGATATGGAAGGGAGAGTTGTCTATCTTGACTGTTGGAGTTACGACGGATACTGGTTTGAGGAAATGTATCCTCCGCTTGGTGCGGATAGCATTATGGATGTGGCAAATGATAACCCGGCGTGGAACGGCAGGCTGAGTGATGCATACAGCAGGCTTCGGGATACGATCAACAGCCTTTGCGGGGATATTGCAAAGTATGATAGTATCGGAACCATGTACCAGAAGGGAGATACCAACGTTGCGTATCTATATGCCGATGAAAAGACCGGTCAGGTGTATTCCAATCAGCAAGCGTTTCAAGAATATGAACAGATAGAGAAGAACCTGAAGAAGCTTCGGGATATGGGAAAATATATAATCGTGAGGCCGGGACTTGAAGATTTTGAGACTAATATGGAAGAGATCAATGCGCTTCGATGGCGTGACATGGCAAAGTACGCAAGAGGAAAGGAATCAGATTTTGTCTTTGCGATCGCTGTAGATACCGGTTATCCGATCAAAGATGTGTTTTATTCGGAATCTCAGTTGTATAAAAGGTATGGGGCAGGCGTGCAGAAATTCGCAGTCCTAGGGATAGCATTATCTATCCTGTTCTTTGTGGTTCTGGTATGGCTGACAGTCGCGGCAGGGAGGAATGGGAAGGATGAAGAACTGCATCTGAACTTCTTTGACAGATGGAAGACCGAAGTGGCGGCTGCGGCGGTGTTGGCAGTCTGGGGGCTTGTGATCGTTGTTGTATGGGGAAATGGCTACGTAGGTATTCAGCCTGCATCAAGCCAGATATCTGGTTTTGGAACGACGTATGATGGTTCGGAACAGGATGTTGGAATCGGAGCATTCATATGGATGGGAAATATCGCGGCGTTTACCTGTATGATGTTTCTGATCGGATACATGAGTGTAGTAAGGAGAGTGAAGGCAAAGTCTCTGTGGAAGAATAGTTTAGTGCGAAGCCTGCTCGCTTTTTCAAAGCAGTTGCTGCGGAATATACATTCAGTCTGGAAAGCAGTTCTGATATTCGGTGTCTTTGTAGTGGTGCACTGGACGGCAGTTATGAGCGGCAGAAGCCTGTTCTGGGAGTTGATGATGCTGTCGGCGGAGTTGATCGTATTCGTGTATATGGTGAAGCATGCGATCGGAAGACATGAGATAGACAGAGGCGTAGATAAGATTGCCGGCGGCGAAGTGGATTATAAGATCAGCACGGACGGTATGGGGGAAGAACAGAAGAATATCGCTGAGAAGATCAACTCGATCGGGCAGGGGTTGGATACGGCTCTGGCAAAGAGTATGAAGAGTGAAAGGCTTAAGACGGACCTGATCACCAACGTCTCCCATGATATCAAGACTCCCCTTACTTCTATTATAAATTATGTGAATCTTTTGAAGCAAGAGAAGTTCGAAGATCCAAAGATCCGGAGGTATCTGGAAGTGTTGGATGAGAAATCACAGAGACTTAAGACGCTCACGGAAGACGTGGTGGAAGCATCTAAGATAAGTTCCGGGAATATCACGCTGGAGTTCATGAATATCAATCTGGTAGAGATGATCCAACAGACCAGCGGAGAGTTTGAAGAGAAATTCAAAGAACGCAATCTGGCAGAGGTTATGTCGCTCCCGGAACGAGAGGTGATCATCAGCGCGGACGGAAGGCGCCTGTGGAGAGTATTAGCGAATATCTATAACAATGCGGCAAAATATGCGATGGAAGGGACCCGGGTGTATGCAGACCTCTATACTACAGGAAAATCGGCAGTATTCAGTCTGAAGAATATATCGGAACAATCGCTGAATATATCGGCAGATGAGCTGACAGAGCGATTCATCCGGGGAGATATATCGAGAAGTACGGAAGGAAGCGGGCTGGGGCTGTCCATTGCCAAGACATTGACGGAGATGCAGGGAGGTAAGTTTGAGCTGTATCTGGACGGAGATCTGTTCCGGGTTACGCTGACATTTACGATAGCGGGAATCTAAGAAAAAAAGGGAAAAACCCCTTGACAAGAAGAAATATTCGTAATACACTGATTTAGCGTGCATCAGAGAAGGATGTACGCCAGGTAAAATATATGCCTGAAAGATTGGCAACAGAATGCAACTTATTATAATCGTAGGAGGTGAAAGAAAATGCCAACATTTAACCAGTTAGTAAAGAAAGGGCGTCAGACAGCTGTAAAGAAGTCTACGGCTCCGGCGCTTCAGAAAGGGTACAACTCGCTGAGAAAGAGAAGTACTGATGTATCAGCTCCTCAGAAGAGAGGCGTATGTACTGCAGTTAAGACTGCTACACCTAAGAAGCCTAACTCAGCGCTTCGTAAGATTGCCAGAGTTCGTCTGTCTAACGGTATCGAGGTAACAAGCTATATCCCGGGAGAAGGACACAACTTGCAGGAGCATAGTGTGGTTCTGATCCGTGGAGGAAGAGTAAAAGACCTTCCAGGTACAAGATATCATATCGTAAGAGGAACGCTTGATACGGCAGGTGTCGCAAAGAGAAGACAGGCACGTTCCAAGTATGGCGCAAAGAGACCGAAAGACGCTAAAAAGTAAACCTGAACACTTAGCGAGGTATTTGCGAGCTTAGTGTGAAAGTTGTTCTTCTGAACGAAGAGAAGAAGAACTTCATTTATTACAATTTAAGTAGTCACAAACAGAACTATGATTAAGTAAGTTGCAAGGATATATACATTGCACTACACAGTATCATTAGAAAGACACATGTGAGTACCGATGAATTAATCAGTGCGGCCGACAGGCTGTACAATATGTTTAAGGAGGGAAGGACCGTGCCACGTAAAGGACATACCCAGAAGAGAGATGTATTAGCAGATCCGTTATACAACAACAAAGTGGTTACCAAGCTGATCAACAACATCATGCTTGATGGCAAGAAAGGGGTAGCACAGAAGATTGTATACGGAGCATTTGAAAGAATTGCGGCAAAATCCGATAAGCCGGCTGTCGACGTGTTCGAAGAGGCTATGAACAATATCATGCCTGTACTCGAAGTAAAGGCAAGACGTATCGGTGGAGCGACTTATCAGGTGCCGATCGAAGTAAGAGCAGAGAGAAGACAGGCTCTTGCACTTCGCTGGCTCACCATGTTCTCACGCAAGAGAGGCGAGAAGACCATGCAGGAGAGACTGGCGAATGAGATTCTTGATGCGGCGAACAATACAGGCGCATCAGTGAAGAGAAAAGAAGACATGCATAAGATGGCTGAGGCAAATAAGGCATTTGCACATTACAGATTCTAGGAGGCAGCAATGGCAGGAAGAGAATACCCATTAGAGAGAACTAGAAATATCGGTATTATGGCGCATATTGATGCCGGAAAGACGACAACAACAGAGCGTATTCTGTATTATACCGGTGTTAATCACAAGATTGGTGATACTCATGAAGGTACTGCTACAATGGACTGGATGGCTCAGGAACAGGAGAGAGGTATCACCATTACTTCCGCTGCGACAACATGTCACTGGACGCTGCAGGAGAACTGCAAGCCAAAAGAGGGTGAATTAGAGCACCGTATCAATATCATTGATACTCCGGGACACGTTGACTTTACAGTAGAAGTAGAGCGTTCACTCCGTGTACTTGACGGCGCAGTAGGTGTATTTTGTGCTAAGGGCGGAGTTGAACCGCAGTCAGAAAATGTATGGCGTCAGGCAGACACATACAATGTACCAAGAATGGCGTTCATTAACAAGATGGATATCCTGGGAGCCAATTTCTATGGTGCAGTAGAACAGATCAAGACCAGATTGGGAAAGAATGCGATCTGCATCCAGCTTCCGATCGGAAAAGAAGACGAATTCAAGGGGATCATCGACCTCTTCGAGATGAAGGCTTATATCTACAATGATAATAAGGGAGATGATATCTCGATCCTTGACATTCCGGAGGATATGGCAGACGACGCAGAGCTTTACCGTTCAGAACTGGTTGAGAAGATCTGTGAATTAGACGACGATCTGATGATGGCTTATCTGGAGGGCGAGGAGCCGTCCGTAGATGAGTTAAAGGCTGTTTTGAGAAAAGCAACCTGCGAGTGTACGGCAGTTCCGGTATGCTGTGGAACAGCTTATAGGAACAAAGGTGTTCAGAAGCTTCTGGATGCTGTTGTGGAATTCATGCCGTCTCCGCTTGACATCCCGCCGATCCAGGGCGTAGATGCAGACGGAAATGATACGGTCAGACATTCTTCCGATGAAGAGCCGTTTTCAGCGCTTGCATTTAAGATCATGACGGATCCGTTCGTTGGTAAGCTGGCATATTTCAGAGTTTATTCCGGTACGATGAACTCCGGTTCTTACGTACTGAATGCAACAAAGGGCAAGAAGGAGCGTGTAGGACGTATCCTTCAGATGCACGCAAATAAAAGAGAAGAGCTCAGCAAGGTATATTCCGGAGATATCGCTGCGGCGATCGGATTCAAGTTTACGACAACAGGTGATACGATCTGTGATGAGCAGCACCCGGTAATCTTAGAGTCCATGGAGTTCCCGGAGCCGGTTATCGAGCTTGCGATCGAGCCGAAGACCAAGGCTTCTCAGGGCAAGCTTGGAGAGTCGCTTGCGAAGCTTGCAGAAGAGGATCCGACCTTCCGTGCGCATACTGACCAGGAGACAGGCCAGACGATCATCGCCGGAATGGGAGAGCTTCATCTGGAGATCATCGTTGACAGACTTCTCCGTGAGTTCAAGGTAGAGGCTAACGTAGGCGCGCCTCAGGTTGCTTACAAGGAAGCATTTACCAAGGCGGTTGACGTTGACAGTAAGTACGCGAAGCAGTCCGGTGGACGTGGACAGTACGGACATTGTAAGGTTAAGTTCGAGCCGATGGATATCAACGGCGAGGAAGTCTTCAAGTTCGAGTCTACGGTAGTCGGCGGTGCGATCCCGAAGGAATATATCCCGAAGATCGGAGAAGGTATCGAGGAAGCTATGCAGGCCGGTATCCTTGGCGGATTCCCGGTTGTAGGTGTTAAGGCGAATGTATACGATGGTTCTTACCACGAAGTCGATTCAAGTGAGATGGCGTTCCATATTGCCGGATCACTGGCGTTCAAGGACGCTATGAAGAAGGCTGCTCCGATATTGTGCGAGCCTATCATGAAGGTGGAAGTGACAATGCCGGAAGAGTATATGGGAGACGTTATCGGTGATATCAACTCCCGCCGCGGAAGGATTGAAGGTATGGACGACCTTGGCGGCGGTAAGATCGTGCGCGGATACGTTCCGTTGTCCGAGATGTTCGGATACTCTACAGACCTTCGTTCAAGGACACAGGGACGTGGAAATTACTCCATGTTCTTCGAGAAATACGAGCCGGTACCGAAATCTGTACAGGAAAAAGTATTATCGAATAAAAATGATTAATTTATATTGTAAAAAGGCTTGAAAAACTGCATGATTTGAAATATAATCAATGTTAGCTGAGCAAACGTAAATATATAACATGCCATTCATGGCACAGTAATAAGGAGGATTATTCAAAATGGCTAAAGCTAAATTTGAAAGAAACAAACCACATTGTAATATTGGTACAATCGGTCACGTTGACCACGGTAAGACAACTCTGACAGCTGCGATCACAAAGGTTCTGTCTAAGAGAGTTGCTGGTAACGCAGAAGTAGCATTCGACAACATCGACAAGGCTCCGGAAGAGAGAGAGCGTGGTATCACGATTTCTACTGCTCACGTTGAGTATGAGACAGATAAGCGTCACTATGCACACGTTGACTGCCCAGGACATGCTGACTATGTTAAGAACATGATCACTGGAGCTGCTCAGATGGACGGCGCTATCCTCGTAGTTGCTGCTACCGATGGTGTTATGGCTCAGACAAAAGAGCACATCCTGCTTTCACGTCAGGTAGGTGTTCCTTACATCGTAGTATTCCTTAACAAGTGTGATATGGTTGATGATGATGAGCTGATCGAGCTTGTTGAGATGGAAGTTACAGAGCAGTTAGAGGAATATGAGTTCACAGACTGCCCGATCATTAAGGGTTCTGCTCTGAAGGCTCTTGAGGAGCCGGAAGGAGAGTGGGGCGACAAGATCATGGAGCTTATGGCTACAGTTGATGATTATATCCCGGATCCACAGCGTGCAACAGATCAGCCGTTCCTGATGCCTGTAGAGGACGTATTCTCTATCACAGGACGTGGAACAGTTGCTACTGGTAGAGTAGAGCGTGGTGTTCTTCATGTATCTGATGAAGTTGAGATCATCGGTATCCATGAGGAGACAAGAAAGACTGTTGTAACAGGTGTTGAGATGTTCCGTAAGCTGCTTGACGAGGCTCAGGCTGGTGATAACATCGGTGCTCTTCTCCGTGGTGTTCAGAGAACAGAGATCGAAAGAGGACAGGTTCTGATCAAACCAGGTACAGTTAAGTGCCATCACAAGTTTACAGCTCAGGTTTACGTTCTGACAAAGGATGAAGGTGGACGTCATACTCCATTCTTCAACAACTACAGACCACAGTTCTATTTCAGAACAACAGACGTTACAGGTGTCTGCAACCTTCCAGAGGGTGTAGAGATGTGTATGCCTGGTGATAACGTAGAGATGTCAGTTGAGCTGATCCATCCAGTTGCTATGGAGCAGGGACTTACATTCGCTATCCGTGAGGGTGGTCGTACTGTAGGTTCTGGAAGGGTTGCTACAATCATTGAGTAATTGAAAATTCATTGAATTTATGGGACTTTCCGAGATTTCTCGGAGAGTCCTTTTTCGATGTTTGATGGAATTGATAAGCCGTGATAACAGAATGATAACAAAAATTCGCTAATTTTGAAGAAACGAGTGTAGCGCAATAGTTATCAGATTCTAGCAGATAACTATTTAGCCTTATACGATAACTCAACATTTGCTTTGTGCATTAATTCTTTGAAGAATCTAACTTGAGCAATTCTTTATTCTTTTCAATGTATTCTTTCCATACAGCTTCGCGGTCTTTCTGGTGTGTGTTCTCATATTTTTCGGTATATTCGTCATGAAGTGCCTTTAACTGATCCATGAGTGGTGTGTCAGCAGGGAGTTTCCCTCTGCGGATGCGGGCATACAGTCTGTTGTATGATTTAGTAAATTCCGTATGAATCGGGTGGCTGAATAACTTTTCCTTATAGGATTTCCGGCTGGCGTACTCATTACAGGTAGTGGAAGTGTCTCTGTATATTCTTGTGCAGTATTCTTGGTTGGAAGTGTACTTCACACGAAAATATCCATTACATAGTTTGCATTTTTTGATAACGAATTCATCTTCAAGAAACAGCCGGATGCCTATACATAAGAACTGTTTGAATGACGTAATGGGGTATTTCCCGATTGCATTATCTGTAATAAGATTGGAGGCATGATTTAGATATTCTGTCCAATTTTGCGTATTGCAACTGTCTTTTTGGGCACGGATGTCAGATAGAAAATTGTTTTTCAGTTCCATAGTGGATAATGCATCCGATTGAAAATCCTGCTTACTGGCATACAGGCAATAGGAATGGTATATTTCAGCTATTGCACTGCTAGGCAACTGTAAGCCTTGTTTTGACGGCTCTATGGCAACCTCAGTTAAATAATTTCTTGCCTGCGTATATAAAGTTTCAAGACTGCTGACTTCTTCGGATAATAGTTTTGCGCTTTGGAATAGCCCCGCATCGGCTGATTTTCCAGCTTGCTGATAGCAGGAAAGCATTACCATATGAAATAGAGGATACAGATAAGACAGTGCCGGATGTTCTTCAAAGCAGGACTGCAATATCGGCATGATTTGTCCGGCAGAAGTCTCGATATCTTTTGGTATGTGTTCGCAGCAATATAAATTGAAGGTTTCTTTGTCAAAGGGGCAGTCGATGCCAAGCAATAGCAAAACAGACTTCAATTTCTCAAATGCTACAATAGCAGATTCCTTTTCAGGCATATCATAATCAAGGATTTCCATAATGCCGGTATGGATAGCTGCTTTCTTTATAAAATAGGCAGTACCGTTTTTGTGCGTATTCTTATCATCATAAGTGGAAGAAAGCGTTTCTTCGTGGGTGCGGCGGTTAATGCCATAGGTTGCAACACTAAAGTGAAAATCATTTTTGATGATGTCCTGCGAATATAAATTCATGCTTAAAATTCCTTTCTATCAGATGAACGGTGTAAAATAGCTTCTCATAAATGCATTTCTTTTCTTATAGATACAATAGTATCACAAGATAAAAATAAATTCAACAAAATTATCTTGACAAATAGTCTGTATTGATTTATTATAGGAAACAAGTCAAGATAAATTAGAATATCAAAATAAAAACTTGACAATATACAGCGTCAGTGCAGGAGGAGGGAGGTAGATGAATAACAATTATATGGTAACGGCACAGGATGTCGTTGATATGCTTGGCGTTTCTAAGGGACACGCATATAGGATTATCAGACAGTTGAACAAAGAACTGGAAGATAGCGGCTATATTGTCGTGTCAGGCAAGATTCCCAGAGCATATTGGGATAAGAAGTTTTACGGGTATCAAAGTGGAGTGACAACAGCGTAACAGGAGGTCGGCATATCATTCAGATAGCATATGCGGCTGAAACTAAAAGCAAATTTGAGGGTAGTTCTGCGGGATTGATTATATGGCAAACCGCAGACTGCCTTGAGAGGAAAGGAGATTTTATGTCAGTCTATAAGGATGAGCAGAGGGGAACATGGTATTGTATGTTCCGTTACAATGATTGGACGGGCAGGCAGAAACAAAAGTGCAAAAGAGGTTTCAAGACAAAGAGGGAAGCGAAAGAGTATGAGGAGCAGTTTATGCAAACAACAGAAGCAGACATGAATATGAAAGTGGGAGCTTTTGTTGAGATTTATTTCAGGGATAAGCAGGGTGAATTGAAGGAACGGTCGATCAAGAATAAGAGATATATGATTGAACGGCATATCCTTCCGTACTTTGAAAATAAGTCCATGAATGAAATTACACCGGCAGACATTATCCAGTGGCAGAACAAAATGCGGGAGGCTGGATATTCGCAGACATATCTGCGGATGCTTCAGAATCAGATGACTGCGCTGTTTACCCATGCTTCCAATATCTACAACTTGACAAACAATCCCTGCAAGAAAGTAAAGAAAATGGGGAAGTCAGATGCGGATAAAATGGATTTCTGGACTTATGAGGAGTACCAGCAATTCATTAATACGATTGAGGTGGGAAGCAGATATTATGTGCTGTTTGAGATTTTATTCTGGACGGGTATGCGTATTGGAGAATTACTTGCTATAACGAAGAATGACATTGACTTTCAGGAGAACAAAATATCCATTTCAAAAACTTATTACCGTACAGGGGGAAAGGATGTCATCACAACGCCTAAGACGGAACAGTCAGTCAGGACAATAGATATTCCAGAATTTTTGACGCAAGAAATCAAGGCGTATTGTGATAAGCTGTATGAATTTCCCGACAGTGAAAGGCTTTTCCCCATTGTATGCGAAGCAGTGCAGCATAAAATGGTAAGGCACATTCAAAAATCGGGAGTAAAAAGGATCAGGGTGCATGATTTAAGACATTCCGCATGTGCGTATCTCGCGCATCAGGGAGTAGCGCCTATGGTCATCAAGGAACGCATGGGACATAAGGATATCAAGATTACGCTGAATACATACGGACATTTATATCCTAACGAACAGAAGAAGGTTGCGGATATGCTGAACCGGAAAAGGAATGAAGCATCAAATGAAAATGCCCCTGTCGGAAACAGGGACAGTTCAGATGCAGATTAAACTGGTGGAACAATTTAATCTGTGACATAAAAAGGACAAGCCTCTCTATGAAAATCCTGCAAATTTATTATAGCAGAGGCTTGTCCTGAGCAAAAGAGATTTTTATGCATTATAGAGATTTATTTTGCAATGGAAAGATAGATGAAAAATATTTATAGAAAAGATATAAAAAATCAGGAGGACAAGCTATATGCAGAAATATAACAGCAACATAAGAATAATTGTCGGCGTGGATCATGGATATGGGAATATGAAGACCGCGCACAGGGTATTCCGGACAGGCGTGGAATGCATGGAGGAAGAGCCAATCGTCAGTAAGAATTTTGTGAGATATAAGGATAAGTTTTATGTGATCGGAGAGTCACATTTGGTATATCAGGGGAATAAAACGGATTCCGAAGATTTTTATATTCTGACACTTGCAGCGCTGGCGGAGGAATTGAAGTTCAGGGGACTTCATGAGGCAAATGTGATATTGGCGGTTGGGCTTCCGCTTGCATGGATGAAAAGTCAGGGCGCAGACTTTAGGCACTATTTGATGAAAGAACAGGAACTGCATTTTGAGTTCCGAAAAGAGAGATATTATGTGCATCTGTGCGGCGTAGAAATATTTTCACAGGGATTTGCGGCTGTTGTTAATTTAGGAGCAATGCAGGGAATGAATATGCTGGCGGATATTGGAAACGGAACTATGAATGTAATGCAGATTGTTGATAATAAACCGTTGGAAAAGAGCCTTGTGACGGAGAAATTTGGTGTGGGCATCTGTATGAAAGAGATACAGAAAGAATTATCAAAAGAAAACGGGGAGGATATTTCTGAAATGTTGATAGAACCGCTTCTTCGGAACGGTTTACAGGAAAGAACAGATAGTACCGCTAAAAAAGTAGAACATATTGCGACGAGGTATACGGAAAATATCAGAAGGCGTTTGACAGACTATGGATATAAGGAAGGGTTGGTACATCTGTATGTGATTGGCGGAGGCGGCTGTCTGATTCGGAATTATTCGGACTTGGCGGAGAAGACAGGAGTGACTTTTATTACGGATATTTGCGCCAATGCAAAGGGATATGAGACTTTGGCGGAGAAGAAATTGCGCAGATAGACAGCAAAGTTTCCATATCCGATTATATGTAGATTGAGTTATGGGAAAGGAATAAGTGTTATGAGAGGAACATATCGCTGTACCAATGTAAAATTCTGCATGGAAGATGAAAATCAGCGCAGGGCATGGGAATATCTGCATGGGCTGAACCGCAGGGATGGATCTTATGGAAAAGTGCTTGCGGATGCGCTTATTGCAGTGATAGACAGTCGGAGTAATTCGCAAAATGCGATGAGAAAGCGGTTTTCAGGTAAACAGTGTGAGAACTCAGAGGATGAGATTAAGGAGTTTGCAAATGAGATTGCAGGGGTTGTGTTGGAGGGCATAAACGACTATTTTGCCGAAAAAGCTGTTTTTCAAGGTGCAGAACAAGGAACTGCTGGAGCGCAAGTATCCAAACAAGAGCCAAAAGAGGAGATTGCAGAAGATATGTTGGATTTTGCTTTTTCAATGGGAGAGTAGGGTACAGAAGAATAGAGGGTAAATGGCACCGAGTTGGCACCCAGTTAATAAAGGCAAAGTGATTTTGGGTGCCAATTGGGAACCATAATGGGAGCAAGTTGGCAGATACTTTTCTGTTGGTAAAAAATCTAACGAGAGCAGAAATAGGAAATCTGTAAAAAAGACTTTAGGAAAATTTGCTATAAAGTAGAATATCAAGCACTGGATTTGGATATCCAAATGACGATTTTGCATCGTTTACACGTTTGCAAAATGGATATCCAATCCGCTTGTAGGGGAAAAAATCCCCTAACCCCTTATGAATACATATAGAACGGAATACAGAGCAAAAAAGCAACAACATCAATTTTGGACAATAAAACGATGGAGGGTGAGAATGGAAAAAAGGAAACGATGCAATCAGCTTATTTTGCGTCTAAGTGATGATGAGAAGTATGTCTTAGATGCCAAATGTAAAAATGCAGAATACAAGAATAAAAATGATTATCTTCGGCATTTGATCTTGTATGGATATACTTATTTTGTGGATTACTCGGAACTGCATGACTACAATGTTAATCTAAGTAGAATCAGCAAAAGCCTGAATCAGATAGCTGCAAGGATAAGTTCTACTGGTAACACTTATCAGGACGATATAGAAGAAGTAAAGGAGCTGATGAAACAGGTATGGCGTACACACGAATCCATGCTATCAAAGCAACCGTACAGAAAGCATTAAAATATATCTGCAATCCGGAGAAAACTGACGGACAGATTTTGATAGATTCCTTTGCCTGTGGGATAGAAACGGCGCACTATGATTTTATGGATGCGTTGTCAAAATCTTCTGGTGTGGGTGATAAACAGGCATTTCATCTAATTCAGTCATTTGCACCCGGAGAAATAGATTTTGATACGGCTCATCAGGTGGGAATAGAGCTTGCGGACAAGCTGTTAGAAAATAAATACAGTTATGTCATTGCAACGCATATAGACAAGGAACACTGTCATAATCATATCATTTTCTGTGCGGTTGATAATGTGGAACATAAAAAATACAATGACTGTAAGCGTACATACAGGCAAATACGGAATTTGTCAGACGAACTGTGCAGGGAACATGGATTGTCGGTCATTATTCCATCAGGACAAAAAGGAAAGACACATTATGAGTGGCAGATGGCAAAGGCGGGAACTTCGTGGAAAGCGCAGATGAAATCTGATATGGACGATGCCATTCGTGAAGCACACAGCTATGAAGATTTTATCAGCCGGATGCAGACAAAAGGATATGGGGTAAAAGGGGAAACTTTTGGAGATAATGCGCTGAAATATTTATCATTTTCTGCTTCAGGGCAGACACGTTTTACACGTGTCAATGAAAAGAATTTCGGTGTGGGATATACGAAAGAAGCCATTAGAGAGAGAATTGAAAAACGTGTAATGGCACAGGAAAAATTTCCTGTAAAAAGGAAATTTCCCTTTCCAAAGCGACCGGATGCAAAGCGGACTTTGATTGATACAGACAAGGAGAAGTTTCAAGAAAATGGTGCGTTAAAGCGTTGGGCGGATATACAGAATTTAAAGATTGCTGCGGCGAGTTATGCAGAGGGCGGTTCGGTAGAGGAACTGAAACAGAAAATATCAGAGAGAAATGCTACAGCAAAAGCGGCACGAAGTGCGATTGTGGATTTGGAGCATGAGATGAAAGCCAAAGCAGAAATCCTAAAATACGCAAAACAGTATATGGCAAACAGAAAATACCAGAGGGGATATGAGAAAGCGAAGGATCAGGATGCCTATTTCCGGAGTCATGAAACACAGATTATTCTCTTTGGCGGCGCTGAAAATATGTTGAAGCGATATGGGATAAAGACTTCTTCACTAGATGTGGAAAAGATGCAGGTGGAATATGATGCAATGACAGTGCAAAAAGCAAAGTTGAAGAAAACATACCAGACAGCAGAAAAGGAGGCAATGGAAACGGATAAGCAGTTGAAGAACATAAGGCAGTATTTAGGGTTTGAGAGAGATACGCAGGAAAAAGAAAAAACTATTAAAAAGCATGATATTAGCTTATAAGAAAGAGGACAATATTATGAATTTAACATATGAAAAATGTGGAGATTATTTGATTCCGAACTTAATTCCTGATCCGGAGCCGGAGGGAGAGTTGAGGAAATTTGGACTGATGAGGAAATCCTATTTGGAGAATCATAGGAGAGGTATTTATTCGGGATTACTGTTATCGGGCGAATTGAAGAAACATTTGTTGATGATACAGGAACAGGCAGAGGAAAGATTTGATTTGCTAGTGGAGCAGATGGCAAAGCGGGAGGGAGTGACGGAGCAGTTAAAGGCACAGAATCAGATGCTTTGGGCAGGAAAAATCCAAAAGTTTAGATTTTTTGAAAAATCCCAACTTTTGAGAAATCCAAACTTTCTTCTGTAAATCCTTTATTTAAGGCGTTTTCTGACAAAAAAGTTTGGATTTTGTTTTGGCTTTCTTTTGTCAAAAATGGAAATAAATTAGTTGGAACAGAGCTAAATAACAGTG
>Ga0209064_1001814_pt1 | contig 29059 bp, 29 predicted proteins | sample Inofromicrocosms_FD_187498 | JGI IMG/M metagenome (GOLD analysis project Ga0209064, IMG submission 187498) | Mouse cecum microbial communities from Vienna, Austria - Inoculum for glucosamine and mucus D2O microcosms (SPAdes) (version 2) | ecosystem: Host-associated > Mammals > Digestive system >... | reverse complement strand
AGTCCGACCCGCAGGAAATCATCGCGATATACCGACAGAGATGGGAAATTGAGCTGCTGTTCAAGCAGATGAAACAAAACTTTCCACTTAAATACTTCTATGGCGAGAGCGCCAATGCCATCAAGATCCAGATCTGGATCACACTAATCGCCAATCTACTGCTGATGGTGATGCAGAAGGGGCTGAAACGCCAGTGGAGCTTCTCCGGGCTGGCAACAATGGTCAGAATTACCCTGATGTACTACGTTGACTTCAACAGCCTGTTTAACAACCCGGAAAAAGAGTGGGAAATCATCCTTTCCGAGGCCTCCGGAGCGCCTCCCGAACCGTCTCTGTTTGACTGAGGGGGCTTGTAAGGTAAAAAAGAAGACTCGAACACCGTAAAATCAGCGTTCGAGCCATACTTTATTGCGCTATTTGAGTTTTATCGGACAGCAATAATTTTTAATTCGTTAATCTACCGTAGGTTGCGAAACCGCAACCTACGGCTATTCAAGGATGCAATCTTATCAGATTGCTACTGCGCCACATTAAACCTCCACTTTCTGACACCGATTCCGACGCAATATCTACCTCAAAATATAGGCTTGTCGACTAAACATCTCGATGCAATTATCGAGTTTTGCAACACCCTCTCTAATACTTCTGCTGACCTGATGTTATTCCTCGCTGTCTGAGTCTTGGGGGTCGGTGTCGTCGGGGGTCGAGGTGCGGGAGATGAGTTTTGAGGCTTTGACACCCATTTTGCGGAGGTTTTGGGCGCGGGTGAGCAGGTTGCCTCGGCCTTGCGACAGTTTGGTCATCGCGTCGCCGTAGGCTTTCCGCGTCGATTCGATTGCTTTTTCGATGCGTTCCATGTCGGTGACAAATGCCGCGAATTTGTCATACATCTTGCCAGCCTCCTCGGCAATCTCGACAGCGTTGCGTGACTGGCGGTCGCGCACCCACAGTTGCTCAATCAGTCTCAGGGCCGACACAAGATGGGTGGGGGAGACGATGAGCACCCGTTTTTCATAGGCATCCTGCCACAATGCCGGGTCGAGGCGCATGGCGGCGATATAGGCCGGTTCGTTGGGGATGAACATCATGACGAAGTCGAGGCGCGATGTCCCGACAAATTCCTGATAACGCTTTCCGCGCAGCTCGTCGATGTGGGCGCGCACTGACTTGACGTGACGTTCGCCGGCGGCCTTGCGCAGCCGGTCATCGTCGGTCGAGGTGTATTCCATGAAGGCGGTCATCGAGACTTTCGAGTCAATGATGACGCATCGCTCGTCGGGGTAATACACCACCACGTCGGGGCGCAGCTGCCGTCCCTCGTCGTTGCGCAGTGCCGCTCCGGCGCTGTCGGTTGTCACCTGAACTTTGTATTCGACATCTTTCTGCAAGCCGCTTCTTTCAAGGATTGATTCGAGCACCATTTCCCCCCAGTCGCCCTGTATCTGATTGTTGCCCTTGAGCGCGCCGGTGAGTTCTTTGGCCTCGCGTCCGATGGCCTGATTCAGCTCTACGAGTTCGCGCAGCCGTTCCGACAGCGAAAACCGCTCGCGGGCCTCGCTGTTGTAGGTGTCGGTGACGGTTTTCTTGAACTCGTCGAGATTCTGGCGCAAGGGGTTGAGGATTTCGCTCAGCCGCTGCTCGTTCTGCTCCTTGAAGTCGCGTGAATTCTGGGCGAGGATGTCGTTGGCGAGATTTTTGAAACGCTGTTCCATGCTGCGTTCCCGTTCCTCGCGCTGCTCGTCGATGAGGCGCAGGCTCGTCGCGAGTTTTGCGGCATTCTCGCGCTCGGCACTTAGTTCTCGCCGTGTCGCGGCAAGGTCTTCGCCGAGAGTGGCATACCGGTTTTTCTCGATGTCGAGCTGCTCGGTCAGCATCGATATGCGTGTCGACAATGCCGCCGATTCGGCTTGCAGACGGGTAGATTGCTCGCGCAGCGCGTCGGCGGTTGTGTTTTTGCTGTCAAGACGGCGGTAAAGGATAAAGCAGCCGACGATTGCCGCAGCCGCGATTATGGCAAGAATGATTTCAATCATGGGATACACATTTATAATAGTGCAAAAATACAAAATTTTTCACTAATTTTGTGGCATGATCAGTTATCTTCAGGTAGAAAATTTGACCAAGAGCTACGGTGACCGCATGCTCTTTGACTCAGTGACCTTCGGTGTCTTCGAGGGTGATAAAATCGGCCTTATAGCCAAGAACGGTACGGGAAAGTCGACCATGCTGCGCCTGCTGTCGGGTGTGGAGGCCCCCGACTCGGGAAATGTCATCTTCCGCAAGGACCTGCGGGTGGGTTTCCTCGACCAGTCGCCCGAATTTGAGCCCGGAACCACCCCGTTGAAAGCATGTGTGGATTATATGAATCAAGTTTCGCCGGTTCATGACGAGCATGACGAGGACCGATGGCTCCGCGAGGACCGGGCGCGGCAGATGCTGTCGCAGCTCGGAATCCATGACCATGACGAGCTGGTCGGCCACCGCTCGGGAGGTCAGTTGAAGCGCATCGCCCTCGCGCGGGTTCTGCTCGGAAACCCTCAGTTGCTGATTCTTGACGAGCCTACCAACCATCTTGACATCTCGGCTGTGGAATGGCTTGAAAACTACCTGTCGCGCTCACGCGTCACGCTGCTGATGGTCACCCACGACCGTTATTTCCTTGACCGCGTCTGCAACAAGATTGTCGAGATTGACATGAAAACGATTTTCACCTATGAGGGTAACTATGACTACTATCTGCGCCGCCGGGCCGAGCGCATCGAGGCTCTGACCGGCGAGCTTGCCAAGGCCAAGAACACCTTGCGCCGCGAGCAGGAATGGATGCGTCGTCAGCCTCAGGCGCGCGGCGGCAAGGCCCGTTACCGCATCAACGCTTTCTATGACCTCCGCGACAAGACCCGGGTGAATTATGACGAGAAAAATGTTGACCCAAGCGAGATAAAGTCATCCTATATCGGCTCAAAAATCTTTGAGGCGCAGGGAATCAGCAAGCGTTTCGGCGAGAAAGTGATTCTCGATGACTTCACCTACACCTTTGCCCGCTATGAAAAGCTCGGTATTATCGGCGGCAACGGGGTGGGCAAGTCTACATTTATAAAGATGCTGCAAGGACTGATTCAGGCCGACAGCGGCGAGTGGAACGTCGGTGAGACCGTGCGTTTCGGCTATTACTCGCAGGATGGGTTGGCGCTCGACCCCGGAAAGAGGGTTATTGACGCTATAACCGACATTACCGAGGATGTGGTGGTGAACGGGACGACCCATTACTCGCCGATGCAGTTCCTGACCCGTTTCCTGTTCTCGCCCGCTGACCAGCAGAAATATGTCTCGACCCTGAGCGGCGGTGAGATGCGTCGTCTGCATCTCGCGGCAACACTGATACGCCAGCCAAATTTTCTCATTCTCGACGAGCCCACCAACGATCTTGACATCGTGACCCTCGCGATTCTCGAAGATTATCTGCGCGAGTTCAAGGGGTGTGTCATCGTGATTTCCCACGACCGTTTTTTCCTTGACTCAATTGTAGACCATCTTTTTGTAATGGAGGGCAACGGGGTAATCAAAGATTTTCCCGGAAATTACACAGACTACCGCAACTATCTCGACGAGCAACGCCGTGTCGAGGCCGAGCAGCGCAAAAATGTACCTGCCGAGCCGCAGCAACGGCGCGAGACCGCTGACCGCAAACCTCGCATGACATTCAAGGAACGGAAGGAGCTGGAGGCACTGACCGCAGAAATTGACGCGCTGACGGCTGAAAAGGCCGAGCTTGACGCGCTGTTTAACTCCGGGGCCGAGATTCCTGATATTGTCGAGCGGTCGGCCCGTTACAGCGAGATTTCCGAAATTCTTGATGAGAAAGAGATGCGCTGGCTCGAATTGTCGGAAAAAGAATAAGATGGTGTTAACAATAATTGTTATGCAGCTTGCCTGTTTTGCAGGAAAAAATTCCTAACTTTGACGGCTGTAAACAAATTCTTAGTGTCGGTATCTTGAAAAATTTAGTAAAACGCTCTCTCTCAGGAATCATTTATGTCGCGCTGATAGTAGCGTGTGTCATTCTCGGCGGCTGGTGGTTTAACGCCTTGCTGCTGTTGTTCACAATCTTGGGTGTTGTAGAGTTTCACAGGCTCGTTGACAAACCGGTATCTGAAAAAACATCAGTCGTGCCGCTTGTCATTGACTTGCTCGCCTCGGTTTCGCTCATACTCGGGATGGGCTATTCGCTGGCTTTCCTTGCAATTTTCATAGTATGTCTCATTGTCAGGATGATTGCCCAGCTTTATATCCACGATGATGCCCCCCCTCTTGTCCGATTGGCTTATTCCTATATGGGAGTGTTCTATATCGCGCTGCCTCTCGGATTGCTCGGATTCATCATGGAAATGTTCGGTGAGGATATTGGCAAGGGGTTGTTGTTGACGATGTTTGTCATGATATGGCTTAACGACACAGGGGCATTCCTTGTCGGGTCGTCAATTGGCCGCCATAGGCTGTTCCCTTCCATTTCTCCTAAAAAATCATGGGAAGGCGCTGTCGGTGGAGTCGTTTTCAGCATCGGCGCGGCTTTTGTCGCCAAATATTGTTTTCCTCTTTATTTTGAGCAGGTCGAGATAGTGCCGCTCTGTGTCATGGGGTTGATAGTCGGGGTACTCTCTATATGGGGAGACCTTGTCGAATCGATGATTAAGCGCACTCTGCATGTCAAGGATTCAGGCAGTCTGATTCCGGGACATGGCGGCATCCTTGACCGCATAGACTCGCTCCTCCTCGTCGCTCCCGCGGTAGCGGTCTACTTTTTCATCATATTCTGGTGCCTTTGAGATTATTTCATTTTCAATACTTATATAACTTTTCCGATTTAATTTAATGAAACGATTTCCGATTTTCGCTGCCGCTGTCGCAGTGCTTGGTCTGGCGGCGTGTAACCCGTCGGCAAAAACCGGCACAAACGGGCCTGTCGAGGGTGCCGATGTGATTCTTCATGCATGGTCTTGGTCGTTTGACACCATTGCCGCCAATATGAAAGATATTGCCGAGGCGGGATATACTTATGTGCAGACATCACCCGCCAATACCTGTTTTGTGGGTGAAGACGGCGGTATGGCACTGTTTTCAACCGATAATGACTCGATAAAAGGGAAGTGGTATTACTACTATCAGCCCATAGACTGGAAGATAGGCAATTATATGCTTGGAAACCGTGACCGGTTCAAGGCAATGATGGACAGTGCCCGCAAATATAACGTCGGGGTAATTGTCGACGTGCTTCCCAATCACACCGCTATTGACCACACTGCGGTCACAGCCGCTCTTGACAGTGCTGTCGGCGGCCATGACAACCTGTATCATGCCAACGGTTTTACCCCTATCACCGATTATAACGACCGGATGCAGTGCACTACCGGCGAGATGGGCGGCCTTCCCGATGTCAATACAGAGAATCCGGATTTTCAGTATTACTACATGCAGTATGTCAACGACCTGCTCGGACTCGGTGTGCGCGGTTTCCGCTATGACACAGCCAAGCACATAGGGTTGCCGAGTGACCCGCTTGACCCCAAGGCCGAGCGCAACAATTTCTGGGATGTAGCTCTCGGGCGCGAGGATGTCAAGGGGCTGCAACTTGCTGTTCCGGCTGACAGCCTGTTCATTTACGGCGAGGTTCTTCAGGACAAGAATGTGAAGGAAAGCGAGTATGCCGAGTATATGGGCCTGACGGCAAGTGCCTATGGTCACGCCCTGCGCAATGTCCTCAATGCCGGCAATTACAAAGCCGACGATGTCGTATCGTGGCATCACCCTGCATCACCTGACAAACTCGTGACATGGGTGGAATCGCATGATACCTATTGCAATGCCCATGAGTCAGCCGGGATGAGTGATGACTTGGTGCGCATGGGATGGGTCTTCCTTACTGCCCGCGAGAAAGGCACCCCGCTTTTCTTCAGCCGTCCCGCCGGCAGCACCCGTGACAATTATTGGGGCAACAATCTTATCGGCGCGCGCGGAAATGACGAATTCAAGCATCCCGAAGTCGTAGCCGTCAACAAGTTCCGTCGTGATATGGCCGGGTTGCCCGAGGTTGTGAAAGTCAGCGACAACGGTGCTGTCATCAAGGTAGGGCGCGGGCATGACGGTGCGGCTATAATCAACATATCGTCAGAGGTTCAGCAATTGGATCTTCCTACAACTTTGACCGACGGTTTGTATCTCGACGAGGTTCATAAAAAAGAATTCAGAGTGTCAGACAGCCATATAACAGGCACTCTTGAACCATTGACATCTTATATAATTCTTAAAAAACAATCGCATTAAGATTATTTAACTAAATTTTATTTATAATAAAAACAAATACGTTTGTCTAAAAATATTACACATTTTCGGTTTAAACGGATTTGACAGACGATAGATAAAGCCTCACCCCTTGGAGACATTGTTGAGTAAGAATGTCTCCAAGGGGTGAGGTGTTGTATAATAAAAAATTTTATTATCTTTGTGATGTCGAAAAATTCTCGACAAAGTGAGAATAAAAAGCATTATTAGACATTTATAAATCCACTGACGTTAAGTACTATGTGTAAGCAGCAAAGGGGGACCGTGAGGCCGTCCTTTGTTTTTATGTATCATAGTATGTTTTTGCGGGCCTCGGACAAAAATTCGGTCATGGCGGCGGTATCACGTCGCGCAACGATTTCTTTAAGCATTGAAAGCCGGTCACATATCTGTTCAAGCTGAGCCGGGGTATTGGTGTTGAAAAGAATCTCGCTCAACAGGTAGTCGTCCTCGCTCATCAGGCCCCGCGCTATCTCCATGTGACGCTTGAAAGTCGTGCCCGGCGCGTCCTGATGTTTCATCACGCTTGCAAAAGCGAGTGTCGCTGCAAAGGGGATTGAAAGCGAGTAGGCTATTGTCAGGTCATGCTGTTCAAATGTGTAGTCGACAATGTTGAGATGCAGCCGACGGTAGAGGTTGCGGAAAAACTCGCGTCCTTTTTCGTCGCCTTCGCTGATGATGATGGCGTTTTCGCTGGAGAGGTTGGACAGAGAGGCGAATGTGGGGCCAAACATCGGGTGGGAGCTGACAAACGGATGGCCGCATTCGGCGTAAAATTCAGGTAACCCGGTCTTTACCGAGGCAATATCGCTCAACATGGCATCTTGCCGCAAGTGGGGCAGAACTGCCTTGAAAGCGTCAATAGTGTATTTCACTGTCGCCGCGTTTATGACAAGGTCGGGGTCAAAACCGTCAACCTCGTCAAGAGTCTTGAACCGCTCGGCGTTGTAGCTGAATCGCAGCCGCCTCGGGTCGAAGTCATATATTCCTACCTGATGGTCAAACGAGAGGATGTCGCAAAAGAAGCGGCCCATCTTTCCGGCACCGAGAATGAGAATTTTCATGTGTGGAATCGTGTTAAAGTTGCAATCTTACTGATTCTTCGTGGATGGCGGCGAGGACAAGGCGCATGAAATCCTCCCCGATTCCCATTGCCCGGGCAGCGGCTATGCGCGACTGCATTACGTCGTCGTAACGTCCCGGCTGCACGACCGGCATCTTGCGTTCCTTCTTGTAGCGGCCGATTTCCCGGGAGACGTTCATGCGCTTGGCAAGCACTTCGAGCAGTTCGTGGTCGAGGCGGTCAATCTGGCGGCGCAGGTCGGCGAGGCTGTCGGTTGGCGCGACGGTGTCACGGTAGACGAGATTGTCGAGAATGACGCCGAGAGACGCCGGGGTAATCTGCTGGTCCTTGTCGCTGAGAGCACAGTCGGGGCAGCTATGGGTCTCGATGATTAGGCCGTCGAGGCCCATGTCAAGAGCCTGTTGGGAGAGGGGTGCGATCAGTTCGCGCTTGCCTCCCATGTGGCTCGGGTCGGCGATGATTGGGAGGTCGGGCATGAGGCGGCGCAGTTCGAGCGGAATGCGCCACAGGGGTTCGTTGCGGTAAAGGCGTGTTTCCTTGTGGCCGCCGTCCCAAGTTGAGAATCCTCGGTGGATGGCTGCCACGCGGGTGATTCCGGCACCGGTCAGACGCTCGATTGCGCCAATCCACAGGTCAAGGTCGGGACTCATGGGGTTTTTGACAAGTACCGGCACGTCGGTACGGTTCATTGCCGCAATGGTGTCGGCTATTTCCTGAACGGCGAAGGGGTTGGCGGTAGTGCGCGCGCCGAGCCACAGAATGTCGATGCCCGCGTCAAGTGCGGCTTCGGCATGGGCCCGCGTGGCGACCTCGGTCGCGGTGTGCATCCCGGTGGATTCCTTTACTTTTTTCATCCATTCGAGTCCGGGAAGGCCGATGCCTTCAAAACCTCCCGGTTTTGTGCGAGGTTTCCAGATTCCGGCGCGGAAAATTTTCACACCGGCAGCGGCGAGCCCGCGTGCGGTCGAGAGAACCTGTTGTTCGCTTTCGGCACTGCATGGCCCGGCGATTATGATAGGTTTTTCGAGGTTGATACCGTCGATAGCAAGAGGTGAAATCATGTCTGGGGAAGTATGATTGTTTATTTGTTATTCTTTTTAATACGTTCAAGCGCCTCGCGCAGGCGGGACTCGGGAGCACAGAGCGACAGGCGTATGTAGCCTTCGCCGTTGCTGCCGAAGATAGACCCCGGTGTAATGAAAACGTGGCACTTGTACAGTATATTGTCGGCAAGCTGCTCGGATGTCATGGCCGGTGTCTGAATTTTGCCCCACAGGAATAGACCGCGTTGCGCAGGGTCGAATGTACAGCCGAGGGCGGTCATTATCTGCTCGACGATGACCCGGCGCGAGGCATAGGTCTTGTTGAGCGAGTCATACCATTTCCGGTCGAGCTTCAGAGCCTCGGCTGCCGCAAGCATCGTGGGGCGGAATTGTCCCGAGTCAATGTTGCTTTTTATCTTGATGATATGAGAGATGAACTCGGGGTTGGATGCGGCCATCCCCACTCGCCATCCCGCCATGTTGTGACTCTTGGAAAGCGAGTTCATCTCTATGGCGACATCCTTGGCCCCCTCTATCGACAGGATGCTGAGTGGCCGGTCGTTGAGAATAAAAGAGTAGGGGTTGTCATTGACAATCAGGATGCCGTGCCGGCGGCCGAAGTCCACGGCTTTCCGCAGCGTCTCGATACGGGCCGGTGTGCCTGTGGGCATGTGGGGATAGTTCATCCACATCAGCTTTATGCGGTCAAGAGGCAGTCGCCCGATAGCCTCCCAGTCGGGTTGCCATCCACCGGTCTCGGTGAGGTCGTAGTTGAAAATTTTGGCACCCACCATGCGGCTGATTGACGAATAGGTCGGATAGCCGGGGTTGGGGACAAGCACGCCGTCGCCGGGGTTGAGAAACGCCATCGAGATGTGGGTCACACCCTCTTTGGACCCGATGAGCGGCAATATTTCCCGCGCCGGGTCGAGCGTCACGTCAAACTCGCGTCTGTACCACCCGGCCATGCTGTCGCGCAAGGAGGGCAGGCCGGCATAGGGCTGGTATCCGTGATTGGATGAATCGGCGACGGCCTCGGTCATCGCGGCGATGACGCTGCCGTCGGGCGGGAGGTCGGGTCCTCCCACGCCGAGAGAAATCACGTCGGCTCCGTCGGCGTTCATCTGTGCGACTTCTCGCAGCTTGCGAGAGAAATAGTATTCCTTGATGTCGTTTATGCGGTCAGCTGCAACAATCTGTTTCATAATTTTCTAAACTTTGAATTCGCGATATTCCCCGAGCACGCGGATGTCGTTGAGCAGCGGGGTGATTGCCGTTATCGCCTGCCGGTAGCGTAACAGGCTGTCAAATGTCAGGTCGACGTAGAACCTGTATTCCCATTCGCGCCCGACAATCGGCGTTGATTGTATTTTTGTAAGATTCATGTCGTAGAACGAGAGGATGGTCAGGACTTTTGACAACGCACCTTGTCGGTGGGGAAGTGTGAACTCGATGGACGCCTTGTCGATTTCCTTTTCCCCGGGACCGCATTCGCTTGCTACGAGCGGGTCGGCGACAACGAGAAAGCGGGTGAAGTTGCGCTTATTGGTCTCGATTCCGCGGGCGAGAATGTCGAGACCGTAAAGGGAGGCGGCATATTCGCCACACACAGCCGCGTGGCCGCGAAGGTTTCCGGCGGCAATGTCGCGCGCACTTCCGGCTGTGTCGAAACTCTCTACCATCTTCATCAACGGATGATTGCGGAGAAACTGTTCGCACTGCATCAGTGCCATCGGGTGGGAATGGACCTCTTTGACGCTCTCGATGCTTTCGCCGTGTAGCGCGGCGAGGACATGGGATATTCTCATCTTGAATTCCCCGATGACGCGCAGGCTGCTTGTGCGCAGCAGCTCGTGATTGGCCAGCAGGCTGCCGGCAATCGTATTCTCGATTGCCACCACTCCGATCATCGATGCATCGGCCGCAAGACGGCCAAACAATGCCGGAAACGTGTCACAAGCCACTGTCTCGACATCTTCTCCGGCAAAATATTCCCTTGCCGCCGCGTCATGGTAGCATCCGGCTACCCCTTGAATTGCAATCTGTCTCATAATCACTGTATAAAAAACAAAATCCCGCCGCTCAGGGTTGAGCAACGGGAAAATTGTAAAATAGCGTTATTGCTGTTGTTATATCATGCGCATGTTCCCGCCGCTCTTATCACTTGCGTAATAAAAGTAAAAATAGGACTGGAAGTAGGCATTGAAAGTAATCATCTTAAAACGAATTTTAATTTATGATGCAAAAATAGTGATAAAATCAGATTTGGTAATAGTGAAGATTGAAAAAATGTAATTTTTAACACTTGTGTAGATGTTTTTGATGGCAATTAAAGAAAAAATTCCGTAATATTTGCCTCGGTCTGAGAAATTTTTTAACTTTGCAGCCGCATTGGTTTGCCTGAAACACTTGGCTTGTTTCGGGCGATTAAAAGGGAATCAGGTTAAATGCCTGAGCAGACCCGCTACTGTATGTCCCGATGCAACGTTTCGCTGCAAATCATGCCATTGGTTCAACCGGAATCGAGAAGGCGGTGCGAAACGGGGACGAGCCAGGAGACCTGCCATGCGATAATTCGTTCAACAATCTCGTGGATTAGATTTTGGAGTGAAACTATTGCGCTGTTATAAACATAGGTGTGTCCATGTGTCGGATGATGCTGCTTTCAGGCGGTGTCGTCAGTCGGTGTGTCATGTCTTGACATGCATGTCCGTGAGGTTGATTGAACATAATTCATTGGTCAACTATCAAAATCAATCAATTATGGTTACTATTTTTCATGGCTTTCACCTTGTGGAAACCTGCTGTCACAAGGACAAGGCACGTCGTGTCATCGCGAGCCGGCATTTCGGGCCTTGTCAAACAGGAATGTGTGGTGATTACCGGTCCGGATTTCTAATGTTCATATTGTGTGGTATTAACTATATTTTCAGAGAATGGCTATGAAGGAAATTTTGTCACAACTGAAATTTGATGCAATCGGGAGTTATATCATCCCGTCTGACGCGAGTGTTGACACTCTGGTGAGCCGACAGGCAGAATCAGGACTTGTGTTGGCTTCTGATGGGGTAGAAAGGTGTGGTACTGACTTTTTTGTCGGATTTGACGGCCTCGAAGGTACGGTTATAAACTCGGGCCGTGTCTATCAGGATTATCCGGTAATGACGGCACTTTTGCGCATGACCGGAAAGTTAGCCTACGATTCCGGGCATCCGTTGTGCAGTGAATTTGTCAGGGTTAAAGCGGCCTGTGACAATTGCGGGGTAGAGGCAAAAGTGATTATACCCGCACCCTCTACATTTCTGTCACGTCTTTTCGCTGAAACGGACTGGGGGAGTTTCTACGGGGATGCCGACGAGATGGCAGCCGATGTCGCGGCCGTTTATCGCAGTCTGCTGCATGACCTGTGTGATGCGGGATGCCGTTTTGCGCAGATGAATGACACGACGTGGGCCTATATCGCGAGTGATGCCGGTCTTAAAGAACTTCTTCAGGGGGGAGTTGATGCCGGGCCTTATATGGATCGACTTGTAAGGGTCTGTAACGAAGCGTTGTCCGAAATTCCTGATGACATGGTGGTTGCCCTCATGGTGGGAAGTAAGGTCCCTGAGCCGTCTTCCATTAGTCGTGGGCGCAATCTCGATGTGGCTTCGCGATGGTTTGGACAGATTGATGCCGATGTGTTCTATATTAGTCTCAATGTGGATTCTGACAACGATTATGCTTTTTTGAGCAATCTCCCGGCTGAAAAGAGGGTTATGCTCGGTATTGTGTCTCCGGCGGGGAGGACATCGCTGTCAGAGCAGTTTGTGGCCGACAATCTGACCCGAGCGTCGATGTATTATCCTCGGCCGCAGCTCGGGATAACGTTTTCCTGCGGAATGGCGCAAGACGATGTCATGCTACCTGCCGAATCGGTTCAATGGGAAATAGTCAGAACTGCGGTAGATAAAGTGAATAAAATCGTTTCAAGGGTATAACCCGATGATTTTCAAGTAGCAGAGGCCGTTCCGGGACAAATGTTTCCGAACGGCCTCTAACATTTTTGGGGGTAAGACCGTTTAATCTAAAATCCCGGTTTAATTTCATTACATTATGATGACCACTGTTGCCAACAACATACTTGAAACCATCGGGGGAACGCCGATGGTGCGCATCAATCGGCTCAATCCTAATCCCCGAGTAAACATAATGGCCAAACTTGAAGGATTTAATCCGACCGACAGCATTAAGGACCGCATCGCGCTCCGCATGATAGAGGATGCCGAGAAGTCGGGACGGCTGAGGCAGGGGCAGACGATAATCGAGCCTACGTCGGGCAATACCGGCATCGGGCTTGCGATGATCGGGGTTGTCAAGGGATATGAGGTTGTTATCGTCATGAGCGACGCTGTCAGCACGGAACGCCGCAGGATTATAAAATCCTACGGTGCCAAAGTGATCCTGACCCCGGGCGAGCTTGGAACCGACGGGGCGATAAGGCTGGCAAGAAAGATGGTGGCTGAAAATCCTGACCGATACTTTATGCCCGACCAGTTTGCCAATGCGGCAAATTATCAGGCACATTATGAGCGCACTGCCCTTGAAATATGGGAACAGACTGGAGGAGCGGTCGATTATCTTGTCTGCGCCCTCGGCACATCGGGAACCATTATGGGGATTTCGCGGTTTATGCAGGCGTTGAAACCTGATATAAAAGTAGTATGCGCCCAACCGGTGCGTGGACACTATATCCAAGGATTGAAAAACATGGAGGAGGCTATTGTTCCGGCCATCTATGATCCGTCGCGCATAGACATTCAGGAGATGATTGAGAGCGAGGAGGCGATAGAGATGGCTCGTCAGATAATACTGAACGAAGGAATTTTTGCAGGGATGAGCAGTGGGGCGGCCCTGCTCGCGGCCACAAGGGTCGCAACCCGTATTCCGGAGGGAAATATAGTCGTCGTTTTCCCCGACCGTGCCGAAAAGTATCTCTCGACCACGATGTTTGAACGTTACGGTGACTGAGGTCGGCACTATATAAGGAGGCGGTTTTTAACGACCGCTAAAAAGTGAGCCGCCATCGACTGCAATGTCGCAATCTATGGCGGCTCGTGCAAGCTGGAAGTTGGTTATATCGTCGTCTAAAGCTGAACCTAAAGGAGTTAAGCCTTAAACAAGAACTTTAAACCGGAAGAATTACTTGCCCTGATGCTCATACTTGAGTGTGAGCGAAGGTTGGTCGCACACTTCAGCCGGACCGAAGTACTGGATGGGGCCGGGGTAGGTGTAGCAGGTGTTATATGCCCAGTCGTCACGCTTGGAGGCGAACTTGAGGAAGGGTGCGCCATCGAGTTTTACGAGAGCCTTTTGGATAACGGGTTTCATCTCGCCGTGGCGGCGTTCCATGTTCATCATCATGGTGACGGGGATACCGCCTGCGATCCACTGAACCGAAGGCTTGGTGAGGTTGCGGAGCGACGACATGTAGCCGGTAACGCCTGCGCTGATAAGGCATGCTGCGTTGTAGCCGAGGCCGTAGCAGTAGTCGGCATCAAAGTTAGAGGGGTCGGCGCAGCGGCCTTCGTAACCGAAGAAGTGGTGCATAGCGGTGAACTTGCCGTTGTAATTTCCGGCAGCGCGCATTTCTTCGAGGCGGGTAGCCACCATCGCGCTGAGCAGTTTCTCGGTCTCGATGAGTGACACCTGTACGTTTCCGTGGGGGTCGCGGTCGAGGGTGAGCTGACGGGCTACACCGGCGGGAAGTGAAGCGTAGGTAGCGGCGTTGGCCTCGGAAAGATTGGAGAGGACAAACTGACGCTGTTCTTCTTCGGTGGTGAGAGCGGCAAATTCCTCAGCCTTGTTTGCGAGGAGGTCGTTGAGCTCGGCGATAAGAGCCTTTACGGCGGGGATGAACTCGATGAGACCTTCGGGAATCAGGACACTGCCGAAGTTGTTGCCGTTTTCAGCGCGTTTTGCCACGATGTCAGCGATATAGTTTACCACATCCTGAAGTGTCGAGTTGTTGGCTTCGACCTCCTCGGAGATGATACAGATGTTGGGCTGGCACTGGAGGGCGCATTCAAGGGCGATGTGAGATGCCGAGCGGCCCATGAGCTTGATGAAGTGCCAGTATTTCTTAGACGAGTTGCAGTCGCGCTGGATGTTGCCGATAACTTCGGAATAAACTTTGGTTGCGGTGTCGAAACCAAACGATGTCTCGATAACGTCGTTTTTCAGGTCGCCGTCAATGGTCTTGGGGCAACCGATAACCTGAACGCCCGCTTTGATTGACTTGTAGTACTCGGCGAGGACAGCGGCGTTGGTGTTGGAGTCGTCACCGCCGATAATCACGAGAGCCGAGATGTTGAGCTCGCGGAGGATTTCAAGACCCTTGTCAAACTGCTCCTTGGTTTCGAGCTTGGTGCGGCCCGAGCCGATGATGTCGAAACCGCCGGTGTTGCGGTATTCGTCGATAATTTCGGAAGTGATTTCCATGTAGCGGTGTTCAACGAGTCCGCCGGGGCCCATGAGGAAACCGTAGAGACGGCTGTTGCGGTTCACTTTCTTGATACCGTCAAAGAGGCCAGAGATAACGTTGTGTCCGCCGGGAGCCTGACCGCCCGAGAGAATTACGCCCACGTTTACAGCTTTGGGAGCACCGGGATTCGGGTTTTTCTCAAAGTGAAGTTCAGGGAGACCGTAAGTGTTGGGGAAAAGTTTTTGAATTTCTTCCTGATCGGCCACAGACTGAGTGGGGTGACCTTCAACTGCCTTTACTGCACCGGTTAAAACAATCGGGAGTTTGGGGCGATAAGCCGCGCGGGCTTTCTGCAAGGCGCTTTTTTTCATTATATTTATATAAATTGTTATAAATTAAAATATTATCGTTGGGTTATTAGGCTGATTGACAGTGCCGTGATAAATTTTTGCAAATGTCGGCATTTTTTCTGAAAAATACAACCTTGACAGTCAGATTTTTCACGGGTGCCGCATCTTAAGAGGGTGTTTCATAACAAATGTTAAATCCAAAGTCCGTTTTCACGCGTCGGATTTAACAGTTGTTATGAGACGCCCTCTAAATTTGAATACTTACTTATCACGACACCTTCACCCTCTCCGTGTCGGGCGTACTGTGAACTGTCAGTTGGCAATATATGCCAACTGACAATGTTTTCGAGCCATTAACAATCAGGCTCTTGTGTGACTTGTTATAATGTTGTAACTTTGTACTTGAAATATTTCACCATATACTGACCTCTTGTTATGAAAAAGAACATCACCTTTTTATTGGCTTTTTTCATTGTATGGGCGTTCACTGCTTTTATGTGCTATTTGCTAAACCTTATATCGGACCGAAACTGGTTTACTAATGATTGGCAAGAATATGTTATAATAGGTTTTGCCGGTGCTATGGCAGGTATATTCGGGCCAATATTGGCTGCTTGGGTTGGTAAAATTTTCAAAAATAAATCATAATTATTTTATGGAGTTGCGGCACCGCTGCCGCGCTTTTGTGTAGTCGTTTTGGCGTTCAGCCAAAGAACTCTGCCACGGATCTTATAATCTCGGGCGTTAGGCTTCTCATCGGCTTGCCGCTTTCGCAGAAAGAATCGCATAACTCATACAGCGAGCTACGGCACCAACTTACGGTCGGATCCGAGGGCGGCTGTGTCGAAGTAATAGACCATAGTCTTGTTTTCATATAATAGAATCGTTGTCTGGGTTCTGCTGATGCCGAAGGTAATTCTGACGGGCGGAAACCGGTGACGTGTTGGCATAGCAGTATACGCATCCGTGCGGGCAGGTATTGTAAGCACCGATATCCTTTGAAGTGATACAACCGCATAGTGAGCGTTGGCCTTTATCGGCTCTGAGATTGCGTATTATAGGTTCAACTTCGGGAGATAATCGATATATCAGCTCCGGGTCGATACAGCGGTTGTGATTGATTCCAAATTCTGACAGGTCAATTTTTTCGGCGCAAGTAGCAAGTTCGAGCCCGAGGTTCATATCTGCCAGTCTGCGTGAAAAATCAACCATTTCATCCTCAGTCCATTCATGATAGTTAATCCCTGTCTCGGAAAGATTCCGACCTACTTTGCGATACGAGGATATATCAGCAAAACTAAACACCAACTTCTCTACATATCCGTATAATTCGCCTGCTATATTGCTGATTTTATGCAATAAATCCTCTGCGGAAATTCTGTCTGTCAGAATCAACGGGTCGAATCGCCAGACAACTGAACCCAAGCCCAATTCGTCAACCAGTCGTTTGAACGTTTCAATTCGATCGAAGAGGGGAGGAACATTAGGCTCTAATCCCTCGGCTACATAGTCATTAAGTGTGAATTGGATATAACATCCAATTCCTTTTTGTTTCAGGATTGGCAGAAACGGCAATAGTGGTGCAGGATTCTTCGACCAGAATACTATGAATTTGGTGTCGTCAAAAGAAACGTATGAATCCTTGCCGTTGTAGGGGTTGCGCCATCTTGCATAACCTTTGTCGAGACGATTGAAAAACCACTCATTGTAGAAAGCCGGAATGTCGGTGGCGCGGCTTGCTGAAACAATCTGCGGAGCCTGTGCCTCGACAATATTACCGTCACCTAATGTAAGTTTTATCTTTTCGTTTTTCATGGTACAAATTTAGAGTATGTTTATTTTTGACTTCTGTTAAGATTTAGAGAAATTTTTCGAGTCCGTTTTTAGGTTTTGTGAAAGAGTTATGGGGTTTCATAATGATTGAACAAAAGTTTAAACCGGGCCGAAAGGGACTATAAAGATTTCATAAAGTAAAAAGTGTAATAGACGAGACTTCATCTGACAAATAAATTATTTCATTGAGAAAAAATTGTCAGATTGTGTTGACAAATTTAGTGATTTGGAGTCATTTGCGCAAGAGGTGGAGATATTTTGGGTCACCCCCTCTTACGAGTGTAACCCCTGTTGCTGAATGTCGTACCGTCTTGCCACGGCACTCTCCACTCCTTTGTCTTTCCCTCCAAGTCCGTTAAGATAGAACACGTTGTAACGGATTCCGGCCTCGTATGGCGGTCGCCATACCTGCCCGGTGAAATGTAGTTGCGGATATATCATATCTCGATTATTTTTTGTAACTTCGTGGTGCAAAATTAGATGATTATCAGCGTGAAAACAATGACTTACCCAAGGGTTTGGCCCTTACCTAAAAGTTTGTATTGCTCGTAATCAGTCGTTTTTGCAACCCCGGTTATGGCTAAAAAACTTGACTACGAATATTGCAAGGCGGCTCCGATGCTCGAATGGCTCGGCAACAAGTGGGCACTGGTGGTTCTCGTGAAAATTTCCGAGAACGAGCCGGTGCGTTTCAACGAGCTGTACCGCAACATCCCGTCGGTGTCAGAGAAAGTGCTTTCGCAAGTTCTCAGGCAGCTGACTACCGACGGCATCATCTGCCGCGAGTTGTTCCCGGATGTGCCTCCCCGCACGGAATACTCAGTGACGGACTTCGGCAAAACACTTCTGCCGCATGTCGAGGCTCTGCTCAACTGGGGACGCGAGAATTTTGAACAAATAATGACGAACCGACAAAATGTAAAATAAACTATGTTTATCGCAATTCTGACCTACAAAAAACCGCTTGAAGATGTTGACCATCATCTTCAAGCACATCGCGACTATCTTGCCGAACATTATGCAGCAGGCAATTTCATCGCCTCCGGCCCGCAGACACCTCGTGTCGGTGGTGTGATAATGATAAAGGCCGAAAATAGTGCGATAGTGGATTCAATCATCGCTCAAGATCCGTTCAATATAAATGGTATCGCCGACTATCAGATTGTGGAGTTTACTCCGACAATGTTCTGTGATCCGTGTCTTTCCAATCTGTTAAAATGAGTAACGAATCACGCGGTATATTCCCCGGAATTAAAGCTCGCAAGCCGCAATATGTACTGGGGACAGAGAATGGGACCAAACGCACATCAAACGTGACCGAGGCAAAAATTGTTGACGCTGTGTCTGACATAGAAGACAATGTGGCGATATACCTTGAAAAATGCGTGCCGGTGGTATTGGTCCGCTATGCCGAAGCATATTCTATTGATTATTATAAGGACGGCAGCATTGCGGTGTGTTTCAGAGTCAACGGACATCTGCTGCGCATGTGGCGGTCGGATGTAGATTGTGATGTGGCGGCGGATATGATGTGCGATTTCTTTCGCACTGCCTCACTTCCCGATATGACAGGCTGGCACTGTCAGAAAATCGGTCCGGAACAAGAGGCTCCGGAAACGAAACTAAGTGTGGACGGCGAGGATTTCCGATACTTTGATATGGCGGATGTGTTCTGTGCTTTGGAAAATATCATAGAGGGCAAATCGCTGTGGATGCTTTATGATTTCATTAAAGACGATGGCGGATATGTCAACATTCGCAGGCGCGACAATGATGCGGCTCCGACCGCCGTATATAAAATTGAATATGTCAGATGGACTAAGCCGGCTCCGATCGGCTTCAGAGGTGTAGTTTCTGATGCCGGACTTCTGCGAAGCTGGCTGTGGAGTCTGATTGACGGCGAGAGATTGCCCGACCCGTTGGTTGATTGGGCGCAGTTTGATGTAAACAACTATTTTGAGAGACTGGTATTCCGATTTTTAGACAACGACAAGAATCAAGAATAAGAATCAAGAATAATGAAAGGAGAATATAGCACAGCTGTTGAAACTGCTGTCAAGCTGATCTGGTCGAGTTTCGACCGTGAGAAAATACGCCAAGGATATGCAATGCTCATGCAGGCAGCGCAACAGGGCGATGCCGATGCTCTGGCATTCATTGCCCGATGTTTCATGGGCGAGGAGTATGTGTGGTCACAGGCAGGCTTCACAGTTGACGAGGCAAACGCATCGAAGCTGATGCAGAAGAGCGCGATGATGGGGAGTGCCACCGGCGTTCTTTGTGCTGTGCGAAGTGCAAACCTCACACCCTCGGTGGAACGGGCAATGCCGTTTGCCTCGTTTAAGGAAGCCTTTGAGGAGATTCTCGGTCAGGCAGAGCGTGGCGACGCTTTCTGCTGCTACATGGTCGCCAACGTGTATTTCTGGGGCGATTATCTGCGTGTCGAGCCTGACTATGCCAAGCAATTCAAAGATGAACGCGATTATAACGCATGGGCGTGGCCGATAGCAATGGTGTGGTACGAACGTAGCTTCGACGGCAGACTTTGTGCCGGATGGGGCAATTACTGCGACATACGAAAATCAGGTCTTGGCGACATCAGCCGTGATGCCTATGAGAGATACTATCAGATGCTGGCCGACATCTCGCCTGTCATCTGCACTAACTACGGCTATTATCTTCGCAAAGAGAAAGGTGATTCATACGCCGGACTGCTGCGTTATGTGGAAGCGGCCCGCAAGGGCGACCCTCAGGGCGCATATAATGCCGGACACATCTATGAGGCCGGAGAGGAGGTGGATGAAAATATAAGCCTTGCCTGTCAGCTCTATGAAATGGCGGCCAACGGAGGTCTTGCTCAAGGACAATTCGAGATGGGATATTACCATTTTGAAGGATGTGGCGACTTAGAGCAGGATTACGCCCGGGCCGTGGACTGGTTTGAAAAGGCATACTGGAATCCGAAGTGCTCTGAGGTTACCAAGGCGCAGTGTGCCGCATATCTCGGCATCTGCTATCAGGAGGGTTTGGGAACAGTACAGGACGATGATGTCGCATTCGAGTATCTTCACGAAGCTGGCGATGGTGTCGATTATCTTTGGGATTCAATAACCGCCAGAGTGCTCACTGCACTCGGAGTGGCATATGCATTCGGGCGTGGCACCGAGGCGGATATTGAGTTGGGATACCAGTATTTTGAGGATGCTGTAAAACTCGATTCGGAAGAAGCCAAAGAGTATATCGGCTACATCAACTCGCCCGACTTTGAAGCCCACGAGCGAAAAAAAGAAGAACCGGCTACCCCCGTGGCTCCGTTCTGGCAGGAAGTGAGTGCAAAAATCAATGATGCGGTTGCTGCTGACCTGCGCGAAATTCTTGACCGCATAGGCGATGAACGCATATATACTGCCGCCCTTGTCTCCGACAGGTATTGCTGCTCGCTATTTCTTGCTGTCAACACTCTGGAGTATCTTGAAAGTGAAGACGAAGATTCTGATGACGAATGCAAATGGCATCCCGATGAATGGGGATATTCCGACGGGCATGACAGCGAACTGGTGAAACTCAGCAAATCGCTGTGGGAAAACCACAATACTTTGCCGGGAGAAGCCTTTTTCTTCAGCGCAATGATATCAGCGATGAAACAGGTTAAAGATTCCGGAATCTTTGGGGTGCGCACCGATGAAATCACACTATTCATCTCGATATCTGACGATGAAGACGCTGAAAACCTCGAAGACTCGTCGGCTATGACGCTGAACAGCCCTGAGCTGGCAACCGCTTTCTTGAATAGGAACAGATAACATCACATTATGGCTTATTATACTGTTTACTGGCCTCAGGACTGGTCGGACGAACTAAGAAAATCAAGTGACAACGGGCCTATAAAAGTAGTGTTTGGCAGCATACACTCAAGGATGCCGTCAATAGCATCGATAAAAGTGGGTGATGTAGTATTTCCGGTCTCATTGCTCGACAGGCATCTCTACATAATGGCACGACTGGAAGTGACTCATAAGGAGAGAGCCTTCGACTACTGCATAAGAGAACTCGGAGCCCATTACCGTTCCCTTATTCCTGAAGGCGTTGTAGTTAAAACATCTGACACATTTTTTTGTGCAAAAGACGCTTCTTATAAAAGTCTCAATAGTGTGCCTGAGAATCTCACGATGATTATTCCCGGCGACAAACCCCATTGCAAGCATCAGGAACCCTTTAATTGCTGTGCCCAATGGGCGGTATGGGGTGATAATGGCAGCGTTATCAGACCGCGCCTCATTCCTGATGAACTTGTGCCACTTCTTAGATTCGGTTGTCCAAAGAGTAAAGAGAAGTCATTACGAATTAATTCAAAAGGAGTCGTGTTGGCTCAAAGCATAGCTGCAACCCGGCGTCTGTCGGAGGAATCCGCAATGATTTTTGAAGAACTCTTTGAAAACGTTTGATTGCGTTAGTGTAAGTGAGTATCGGAAATTATTTAATGTATTGCACTTTCATTTATAAGCAATCTAAACTGACATCGAGAAACGATATGCAACGGTTGTCTGACGAGGATGGAGCTATGCTTTACGAAGCCTTGAAAGCAGGCGTCAAGGAGGAATACAGCATCAGCCGCAAACGGCTGAATAAACTTATCGAACAGATTTTGAAATAAAATGAAGAAGGTCATTGTCATAGGATGCCCCGGAGCCGGCAAAAGTACTTTTGCAAGAAAGCTGTCGGTTAGGACAGGGCTGCCTCTGCATTATCTTGATATGATATGGCATTTGCCGGATCGCACAACATTAAGCAGAGAAGAATTTGCCGCGCGTCTTGAGAAAATCACTTCTGAAGACGAGTGGATTATTGACGGGAACTATCTTCATACAATGCCCTTTAGGCTGCAAAATTGCGACACCGTGTTTTTCTTTGACCTGCCGTCGGAGATATGTCTTACAGGGGCCGAGGAGCGTATCGGCAAAGAGCGGGAAGATATGCCTTGGACAGAGGACACAATGGACGAAGAATTCCGCCAATGGATTATCGACTTTCCGACACGGCAACTCCCTGTTATCAACTCCCTGCTTTCTGAATACAAGCAAAAGATAAAAATAACAGTTTTCCACTCACGGGAAGATGCTGATTTTTTTATTAATTCCATTACGCAATGAACAATCAATCAGAGGATATAGCTGAAGACAAAGTCAGCTGCATTAAATCTGCGATAAAGCGATATAATGATATTGTCGAAAGCAACGAGCCTTTCAGCATGAAGGATGAGGCTTGGTATATGATGGGGCTTGCCTATCAGGAGCTGTTCGACTATAAGAAAGCCTTTGCTTGCTTCAAGAAAGCCGCAGAGATGAATTATGACGAAGACTTTGTTAAGATGGGAGATGCCTATTGTGACGGACTGGGAGTGAAACAGAATCCGGTCATGGCTTTCCGCTGGTATCGCAAAGGTGCCGACATGGGGGAGATGAACGCCATGCTGAAGTTGGCCGACTGTTATAAACACGGGACAGGCTGCAAGGTCAATTATTCAAAGGCGATGGAGCAATACCTCTATCTCGCGGAACGCACCGGTCGCTATTGGCAGAGATACGCCGACGGCATAGGCACGGCGTTGTATGAAATCGGCAACATGTATCTCCAAGGGTTAGGCGTGCCGATAGACTTGAAAAAAGCCGCCAAATATTTCCGGCTTGCCGCCAAGAAAGGCAACCGGGATGCCGAAAACGCCCTCAATGCCGGGATATTCAATAACTTAGAGGGCGTTTAATAACAAATGTTAATCCAAAGTGGCAGCATCTTTCAGTTAACATTTGTTATTAAACACCCTCTAAGTTCATCGTACTTCTGTGCAGCAATCCGTTCGTTGATAGCGTATCCTTGCAAAAGATATTGTTTCAGTACCTTATTGGCCCAGATGCGAAACTGAGTACCGCGTTTTGACTTAACGCGATAACCCACCGAAATAATCACATCAAGGCTGTAACCCTGAGTGGGTTTGTACTTCGACAGAGTATTATGCAAAATTTGCATATTACTCTCTTTTTCCAACTCTCCTTCCTTGAATACGTTATAAATATGACGTGCAACAACTGACTGGTCTTTATCGAAAAAATCAGCCATCTGTCCCTGACTTAGCCATACTGTTTCATTTTGAACGGTTACATCGATTGTTATTAAACGACCTCTAAAAAACGAGTTTATGAATTTTTAACACCAATACTTGTTGATTTATTGCTAAATTAGTGGGCCGGATATGAAATGTATTAACGATACAAACTGTTGTTGTATTCACATGGGTTATATGCCCCTTACACAATTGACAACTTAACCGAAAAATATGCCATGATTGATTTCGAATCGCTTCTTTTCAACATTGAGATTTCAGGAAACGCCCCGCGTCCCGGATCGCTTCTTGTCGCCGAGCCGTTCTTGCGAGAGCAGTATTTTAATCACTCGGTGATATATCTTGTCGATTATGAGCCTGCCGGACCCGCAATGGGGATTGTGCTGAACCAATTGACCGGGTATACGCTTGCCGACCTCTTGCCCGGTGTCAGAAACCGCAGCCGCATACCTGTCTATTGCGGCGGCCCCATGTCGTGTGACCGTCTTTATTTTATTCACTCATTGGGTGATATTATTCCCGGAGCCAAACAAATCTCGGGGGAGATCTATATCGGGGGCGATATCGACGCGATGCTTAATGTTGTAAATTCTACTTATTATGACCCGGCACTCGTGCGTTTCTTTGTCGGTTACAGCGGTTGGGATTCCCGGCAGCTCGACGAGGAACTTCTCAAAAACGTGTGGGCCGTGACCGAAGTTCCGGCTGGTTTCAACTTGCTCGAAGGAGCCGAGGATTCCTAGCAGCACAATTTCAATGCTGTCCGTCAGTAGTTTAATACCTTATTGCGCCGACATTGTGCCGACATTTAGAGGATTTTCAGGCTTTACGGTCGCCCATCAATACCTCGATTAACCTTTCTTTTTCCTTCAGGAGTTCCTTCAGATGGTCGATTTCCCTTTGCAGTTCTTTTGTATTGTCAGCGGCGTAACCGTCAAAGAAAACGCCGGCAGATACGCCTAATTCCTTGGCGATTAGTTCAATCGTCGAGGAATTGGTCGAGCCGCGACGGATTGCGCTCTGAATTGAACTTTCGTCGCGGCCTATGCGTTGCGCTAACTCCCGAATAGTCATTTTATTGCGCTCGCATAAGTCTCTAATAATTAGTAAATTAGCCATTAGGTATTTAAAATTAACCTTTATTAACAGGAATTATTCACCCGACATCGGGTAAAAATTACTACATTTGCATTGTAAATCTACAAAATAATTTCAATCTACGCAAATGCAGAACGATGTTAAACACCTTACCGACGCGGAAAAATTGCGCTACTGGCTCGATTCCGTGCCTCGCGGAGAATACAACAAACAAAAAAGCCGATTAGTTCAGGAGTGCCTTGTTACAGTGTCAACTTTCAACAACTGGCTATACGGTAAATGTCGCATTCCTGATTCCGGGAAACGAGATATAAACCGCGTAACGCTCGAAGTATCGGGAGAAGAAATTTTCACAATAGCCAAGCCCGGAGGAATCTCTGAAGGCGTGTGCGGAGAATCCTCCGGCGAGGCTATTTAACCAATAATACAGCTCGAAATATGAAAAGAAAAATCACTTTCGGCGGACGTACCGCCCTCCTTTGCGCCGGAGAAGGCCGCGCGATGCTTACAGTTCATAAATCACCATTACCGGTTAAACTCGCTGACGCAATTAGCGAAGCCGACGACCTAAGAGTTACCGAGGTTTTCCGTGTGGGCGAAGATTCTGCGGTCCGAATGGTTCACAGCCTTACACCTTCTGACATTCTCGGCGTAGTCTGCGAGGCTATCGGCAAGGTTTACGACGCTGACACCTAAGTTTCATTTGCGAGAACCGAAAGCACAGATGAAGGCTAACTTTTACGCGTCCTTCTCCTTCCCGCGTTTTATGGCTCACTTTGCAAAGCAGCTACCAGACACCCTAAATACTTCGCCAACCGAAGAAGCAAAGCCGATTGTCGAAATTTTTTTTTGGGGGGGGTAGAAAACGCCGGAAATATTTGTAATTATGTAACCTGTTACAAGATATGGTAACCCCTGAAAAATTATACGCCGCGACATCTGACGGCCTCGATATTCTCGCCCTGCATTACCCTGACATCAGGGAAGCGGCGAGAACTAAAAAGCCGTTCAAGGCAAGGCCGGACGAACGCACACCCAGCACAGCGGTAAAACTGTTCTCGACAAAACAAGGCATCAAGGTCTGGAAAATTACTGATTTCGGCGACGACGGCAGAGCGACCGACCCGATAGCCGTACACATGAAGGAAACCGGTTTGCGATTTCCTGAAGCAATCCTCGACCTCGCTCAGATATTTAACGTAACCGACGAAATAAACCGCACAGTAAACCGCCCGGATATTCGTCGACAGCCTGCAACTTCGGAACAGATTGATGGCGAAACCTATTGGGAAATCGACCAAGAGTTTACGGCAGAAGAATGCCGCGTTATGGGACCGCGTGTAACTTCTGAACACCTGAAGGCCCTCCACTGGTACAGGGTTAAAGTTCTTATCTCGGTAAAAAACCGCGAGGCAGTTTATAAATACTCAAACGAGCATTACCCGATTTTTATGCGAGAATGCTGGTTCACTGATTCAAAGGGCAACCGCGACCGCTTTTATAAGATTTACGAGCCTCTGAACGCCGACAAGCAATGGCGTTTCCAATATCAGCCGAAGGGTAAAAAACCACAGAGTTACGTTAACGGACTTTTTGAACTCGCCCACGCATGGACCGAATTCAACGAGCGCGAGGAAAAATCGTTCCGTTCCGACCCTGCAAATGAAGACAAAACCTACAAGGACCAGAAACTGCCCGAAGCCGTTATTTGCTCGGGAGAGCGCGATGCGATTTGCGTCCGCTCACTCGGTTACTTCCCTTTATGGTTTAACTCTGAAACCTACCGCGTAAGCGATGAGGAATGGAAGCAAATCAACAAATACGTTTCAGTAGTCTACAATATACCGGACATCGACACAACGGGCCGCCTGAAGGGTACGGAGCTGGCCCTGCGATTTATCGACCTGCATACGATATGGCTCCCGTCGTGGTTGTCAGGCTACAGAGATAACAGGGGGAAACCGCGTAAAGATTTCCGCGACTGGATAGAACTCCGCAAAGAAAAAAGCGATTTCCGGGGGCTTCTTGAACTTGCTACCCCTGCAAAATTCTGGTACACCTCGAAACAGGAGAAAACCGGAAAATTAAAATACAGTATCGACGTTTCGTGCTTGCATGAATTTTTAATGCTGAACGGATTCTATACCCTGAAAGACAAACACGCGCCCGGAACACAGTTTGTCCGTATCGAGGGCAATATCGTAAAACTCGTTACCCCGAAGGAAATCCGCGAGTTCGTTCATCGCTGGACTATCGAAACAGCCCGACCACGCGAGCTGCGCAACCTCGTGTTAACAACGCCGACACTCTCCGCCGCCTCTCTGGAGGCTCTGACAGAAACCGACCCCGATTTCACCAACTACACCGAGCGGTCGCAATTTTTCTACTTCCCTAACTTCGCCGTAGAGGTGACGGGCAAAGAGATAATCCGCCATGACAACAGGACGGCGGGAATAGGCCGCTATGTTTGGGAAGAAAATGTTATCGCGCATAATATTAAATTCCTCCCTGATATGTTCGAGATTACCCACCCTGAAGGGTGTTACGAAAGCGAGGATTTCGATATTAACGTATTACCCAACGCCTCGAATTATTTCAAATATCTGATTAACTCATCGCGTATTCATTGGCGCAAGGAGCTGGAGCAGAATCTCGCCGACCTGCCACCGGAAGAAGCCGCGCAATATCAGGAGGAAAACCGTTTCAACATCGCCGGCCCCGGACTGACCGCCGCCGAGATTCAGGAGCAGAAACAGTGCCTTATCAACAAGATTTTTACAATCGGGTTTATGATGCACCGTTACAAGTCAGAGTCGAGAGCGTGGGCCCCGTTCGTTATGGATAATGTTGTCGGAGAGAACGACCAATGCAACGGACGTTCCGGCAAATCCTTCATGTTCCGCGCTCTGTCTAACTTCACCCGTTGGCTTAAACTCTCCGGGCGCAATCCTAAGCTACTGGAAAATCAATTCGCGTTCGAGCAGGTAAGCAAGCACCTCGGTATCGTTGTCGTTGACGACTGCGACGAATATCTGCCGTTCAAACAGTTCTACGACAATATTACGAGCGACATCACAATCAACACAAAGAACGTTTCAGCCTATACCCTGACGTTCAACGACGCGCCGAAATTTGCATTTACTACAAACTACGTTCCGAAGGAGTTCGACGGTTCAAGCGTCGGCCGTATGCTTTTCGTTGTGTTCTCTGACTACTACCACCAGAGAACGGAAGATAACGACTATCTCGAAACGCGCCAAATCCGCACGGACTTTAATAAAGACCTGTTCGGAAGCAACTACACAGAGGCGGAATGGGAAGCCGATATAAATTTTATCCTTCAATGTGTCCGGTTTTATCTCTCCGTTGCTTCGCTACCTGTTAAAATAGAACCTCAGATGGGTAATATCATATTCCGTAAATACCTCCGGGATATGTCCGACGACTTCAGAGAGTGGGCTGAAGGTTATTTCGCTATCGACGAGAACGGAAATGGCGACAATCTGAACTGCGAGATTATCAGAGAAAAAGCCTACGAGGATTATAAACGTTTCTCCGGCGTTAGCAAAATCACTCTGCAGAAATTTTCCAAGCAGTTGAAAGGTTTTTGCTTTACCTGTGATTATATCGACTGCCTGAACCCCGAAGAACTCCACACCTCCGGCGGTCGAATCCTTCGCCGCATCGAGGACCCTATTACCCACAAGAAGGTGCAAAAGGAAATGATATATCTACGCACCAAACAGGAAGCCGACCGCCTGAAGAATCCCCCGCCAACCCCGCCAACACAATCAGCATTGCCGCTTTGAAAAATAATATGACATTTGTGTAATATTTTCTGCTCGAAAATTTTGTTATATTACAAAAATGTTATATCTTTGTAATGCAAAACTAAACAAGCTCTTTGACATGAAATGGAACGAAGTTAAACGAATCGCAATTGCCAACGGATTTTATGAAGTAAAGCACCGGGGCAAACATGATGAGTATTTCAATCCTAAAACAAATGTGACTATTCTGCTTGAACGTCATTGGTCTCAGGAAGTCCGCCCCGGTTTACTTAACAAACTGAAAAAGCAAATCGGATTCTAAACAAGGGGGAGGGACGCTCCCTCCCCCTTTTATAATAAAAAAAGTATTAACCCATAACTCTAAGTTGGCATGAAAGTAAGCGTAGAAAAGCAATCTGACGGCACTTATATCGCCTACAACACCGATGGTGATTACTGCACTCTCATCGGCACCGGTGATACTGTCAAAGAAGCAAAGGAGGATTTTTTCAACTCTATTGAGGAGGTAAAGGAGAGCTACAAAGAGCGTGGCGATTTTATGCCTATAGAACTCACCTCAGAGGTCGAATTTCAATTTGATATTTCCTCGCTCTTTGAATACTATTCGATGTTCAACGTCAGCGCCCTCGGTCGCTATCTCGGCATTAATCCCGGCCTCATGCGCCAGTACAAGAAAGGTGACACGCCTATTTCGGACGCTCAACTCGAAAAAATCGAAACAGGCATACACCGCCTCGCCACCGAATTAGCCTCTCTGTCTCTTGTTTAGTTTTGCGACACATCAAGCCAAAGAGCGGCCGCACCCTCGCCCATCACGGCGGGGGCACGGCTCTTTCATTTAACCTAAAATAAATAGCATATCTTCCCTTACCCGGTTCATTGAGAATCGGGTAATTTTTCCATGTCTGTATATCAAAGAGTTATTCTGGCATCAAAATCTTAT
>Ga0209064_1001813_pt1 | contig 29073 bp, 28 predicted proteins | sample Inofromicrocosms_FD_187498 | JGI IMG/M metagenome (GOLD analysis project Ga0209064, IMG submission 187498) | Mouse cecum microbial communities from Vienna, Austria - Inoculum for glucosamine and mucus D2O microcosms (SPAdes) (version 2) | ecosystem: Host-associated > Mammals > Digestive system >... | reverse complement strand
TACATGCAATTGCCCTTACGTCTATCTTTTCTCCTCACTCCTCTCGGGGGAAAGCCTTAGCGGCAAGGGGGCAGACAGCCCCCGTTGAGCGCCCCGTCAGCTAATCTGATGCAAACATAGTGACTTTCTGATTGTAGAATGCATCTGGAACAGGCGGAACTTCAAGCGCACATTGCCGTAGCGATTCCACGTCTATGGACAGATAGCTCATAGTCGACTGACAGCTTTGGTGACCCAAGACCTCGGATATGGTTTCTATCGGCGTTGATTGTTTCAGCAGTGCGGAAGCAAGAGAGTGTCTGAGCGAATGTAGTCCGTGGTGTTTGCCTGTTGTATCCACTCCACTGAGTGCGATCAGATTGTTGATTTGTCCGCACACCGCCCCGGCACTCAAAGAGGCATAGGGAGGCCTGTGCATTATGAACAAATTCGCCACCGCCGATTCCGGACGACCGTTTTTAAGGTAGTCTATAATGGCATTCCCAACCTCGGGCAAAAGAGGCAACTCAATGAAATTACCGGTCTTTACCATCTTTTTTCTGATAAGATTATTCTCCCAGTCAATCTCATCAAATGTCAGTGTGGATATATCCGAAGCACGGAGTCCGAGCCTGGATGCCAATAGAACAATCGCATAATCTCTTTTGCCGAGAGCGCAATTTCGATTGATGGATTCCTCGATTTTCTCCACATCCTCAGATGGATAGAACGAAGGGATCCTTTCTTTACGCTTGACTTTGAAAGCATGGAAGAACTCATCGAAATTGTTTGTGACAATTCCCTGACCATACCAGAATGACATGAGCATCCTGATTGAATATCTTGCACTTGTCTTATTGGAGCAAACCTCTATGTAAGACACTATGTCACCTTCGGTGATTTCCATAGGATGCGTGAGAGCCTTGCCTTGAACCAGGTATTCGAGGAAATAGCTTAGATTACGCTGGTGATGGACAATCGTCTTCTCAGCTCTGCGCAAGCGTCTCTGTGAATCTATGAACTTCACCATTTCAGCGCCGATTGCTCCCCTAAATTCATATTTCACAGGGACTCTACTTGATTTTCTGATATGCCCGAGCAATAGCATGTCATTCAACATCCTGACAGACCTTCTATATTCGTTTACAGTCCCTTCTGTGTAAATTCCAAGAGCCTGTATGGAAAATAGAAATTCATCTCCCAAAGGAGGTGAATAATCGCAAAGGCCTTTACTCTTCAGATACTTTGCTATCCCTCTGTCCCATCGGTCGAGATGATTCCTTATGGTTCTGTCGGCATAGCGAGTGTCTTTGAGGAAAGCCTCACATCTCGAAATGAGATGCTGAAGATTTTCTTCTTTCATATATTTACCGTTATGTTTTAGGGCAATAGTACCCGAGGCAAATATAGTTATGAGAAGTTGTTATGTCAAGTAGCGAATGATATTAAGTGATAGTGAGTAGAATATAGGATAGAATGGACAATTCTTCTCATAACACAGCTCTACTCATAAAACTGACAGCACTCGGAAAGGGACTTAGAGGGGTCTGCATAGCGGATAGCAAACAGATTGTCGCTCTCTGCACGGCTATCAAGATAGTTGCGGATAGCCTCGATAAAATTCTCAGATGATTTCATAGTCGTATATTTTAGAAAGTTAATGCCCAATAGATTATCAGTATTGCGGTTATGAGGGATATTACCCAGCCCACACCTCGGATTACGGGTTTGACTATCGCCCACACCAGAGTTCCGATTATTGCTCCGATGATGATTGCCACCACCTTTGCAACCCTTTTTATTTGGTTGAACCTGAGGCTTTGAGCTTCGCTTTGACCTTTTATGTGGCTGTTTGTTTTCATCGTTGCGACTTTTTTTATTTGTATATCACCTTCGGTTTTCGCTTGCTTGACATCTCAAAGGCGTGTGGTGAACAGAGGGGATGTTCGCCCTTTGGCGGAAAAATACGAGTGCAAAATGAAGTATTCGCCGGAGCTTGCGGAGGCAAATACCATTTTGTGTCTGGAGATTTTTCAGCCAAAAGGCAAAAGAATATCCCCGGCACCGCACGTTCCCCACTGGCAGGCAAGTTGAAAACCGTTGTTGATTAGACAATAACAGGAGCCACGACTCCGGCACGGTGAAAACACACAGACACATAATCGTCTATGAATATAGATTCACAACTGATTGATAGAAAATGGAACTGAGCGACACGACCAGCATAGTCTGTGAAGGACAGCCGAAGTATGAAGACTGTACTTCACAGTCTATGCCGAGGCAGCATCAAAGCGGCAAGTGAGGGGGCGGTCGTAAAATTCCTTATTCAGCAACTGCGAAAAAGAACACGGATGAACGGCAATAAGTCTCAGAGGTGAAGGCAGCGTCTCCGATGCCGACCTTTGAGGCGTTGCCGGTTATCGGTGTTCCGCCGGTGCCAATAGGTGTGAGGCGGTCAAAGGGTGTCAGTGGCTCGTCCACCGTCACATTTTGAAGGCATCACGCCGCTGACCCTGAAGACCGCTCCCTCTCTTGCCGCGCACGCCAATGTCAAGATAAGGTTCTATGAATATTGTTGGTTGATATTGCCAATCTTTAATATACCGCAGATATATTAACTACGGATAAATTCAACTCTTCGTTTTGTACAATCAAACTTTTTGATTAACTTTGCGGTTGATATTTTATAGATATAATCAACTATGAGTATAGCAACTGCTTCAAAACTTAACCATATCCTTTCCGAGAGCCTTCCCGGCGGCCTTTTGTTTGCGGGGTGGCTGAGAAAGAAGGGGTATTCTTCACAGCTATTGAAGAAATACAGAGATTCCGGTTGGCTTGAAGGACTTGTGCGTGGGGTGATGTACAGGCGAAATGACAATCTTTCTGCAATGACGGCTGTTTATTGCTATAATCATCAGACCGGCAACAGTGCGCGTGTCGCCGCACATTCCGCCCTTGAACTATTAGGCTTCAGCCACTATGTCCCTATGGGCAAACCACGGCTTATGGTAGCGTTTGAATCAGTCAATGTGGAGGATTGGGTCAAAAGTGACAGGTATGATATGACGATAGTTCCGTTTCATACCGGTATATTCAAAGAACCACTGACACAATCATACAAGGGAAATCATTACACTCTTAAAATATCCTCTCCCGAGCAGGCATTTTTAGAGTGTCTGTACCTTGTTCCTGACCATTATAACTATATGGACTTATACTATATAATGGAGCAGTTGACGTCTCTTGATCCGGAAAAGGTTCAGGCGGCTCTGGTAGGCACTTCAAGCCAGCGAATCAAGAGAATGTTCCTTTATATGGCAGAAAAAGCCGGTCACTACTGGTTTGATATGCTTGATATGGACAAATTTGGGCTGACATCCTCAAAACTCAAACTCGTCGATAGCGGAATCTATAACTCTAAATACCGCATAACCGTCCCCAAAGAATTAAATGATTATGAATGACATCTATCGCCGACAAGTGGCTCTCCTGATAAAAGTAATGCCTCTTGTATTCAAGATAAAGGATTTCGCCGTACACGGAGGAACCGCGATAAACCTGTTCCATCGGAATCTCCCGAGATATTCCGTTGACATAGATGTGACGTACATACCTCTGGAAGACCGTGAGACGAGTCTGAAAAACATCAATTCGCATCTGTCCTCACTGAAAACCGCAATCGAGAAAGCCGTTCCGGGCATTCGTGTTACCCATAAGCCGGATGTATGGAAATTGCAGTGTGCCAAGGATGGTACTACAATCAAGATTGAGGTAAACGGAACAAAGAGAGGAATTATAGGAAATATCGAAAAGATACAGCTTTGCGAGAAAGCCAAGCAGGAGTTTGGCATGACTTGTTTTGCCAATATAGTCTCATGGGGTCAGTTGTTCGGTGGAAAAATCGCAGCCACACTCAGTCGGCAACATCCGAGAGACCTATTCGACTGCCGGGGGATAACCCCTGAGGATTTCAAAGCTGTAAAGAATGGCTTCATGCTCTGTTTGCTCGGAAGCGACAAACCGATTATCGAATCTCTTCAGCCCAACCCGATTGACCAAAGGGATGCCCTCGCCAACCAGTTCGATGGAATGACCGACGAGACGTTCAATTATGACGACTATCAGAGTTCGAGGGCAAATCTCATTGAAGTGGTCAACAATGGATTTACCGATGAGGACAAAGATTTCCTGATTTCATTTGAAGAAGGCAATCCCGATTGGACCAAGTGCTGTGCCGGAGATCTGAGCGAATACCCGTCGGTTAAGTGGAAACTCATGAATATCGAAAAACTCAAGTTCAAGAATCCGACAAAGCATAAAGAGGGCATCGACAAGCTAAATGAATTTTTTCAGGTATAAAGATTGATTTAACAGTCGGTATAAGAATCGTTAAAATGAACCCACGACCTTGTTTTTCAGGCGAAAATCCATTAACTTTGTACTATCTGAACACCTCGTTCAAGCATCGGCAAGAGAGCCGGCGAGACTGAAGGATTTTTCGTTACCATATCGTTACCACTAATCATCAACGACTATATAAATCATTGATATAGCTGCATTTGGAGCGCAAGGAACAAGTCACTCCAGCTCCACAATCAGCCCTTAGTCTTCAGGGTGCGAATCATTGGCGTCCAATTATATACCCGGTTTGGGAATAAAATTGGACGTTTCATTTTTAAAGCACATTTTAATTGGACTAATTGACAAGCAGGCTTTAGGATATTTTGCCTGACTCTTGGAATGAAGCAAGGAATTGCATAACTTTGCAATGCAAAACGGAAGGAAACTTTCGTGGGAATTACATCACCGATTTGCTAAGGAAATATGTCTCTTAGAGGAGAGAATTTCATTATCCCTGTGGCATGGCGCGATTCGACGGCTGAAAGGCAGTTGAAAGTGATGGGACGGCTCTTTCCCGAATAAAATTTACATATCTGTGTCCCGTCTGCAGAATTATCGGAATTCATTTGAGGAATAATCTCAAGTGAATCGCATGGATAATTCGTAGACCGCACTCCTCGATATCACAGTATCGGTTTTCGGATAATCCGGAAACCGATACTGTTTTTTGTTGTAATTGCTTTTATAAGCTGTAATCAACACATAGCATATCATGTAATAATCAGTTGCATATCCGACAAATTTCACCGCGTCTGTCGAGGTCTACAATCTTCGAGGAGTGATGATAAGCGGTAATCTGGAGAGTCTCCCCGCCGACATCTACATAATCCGCCAAAATCGCAAATCCGTGAAATATCGGGTCATTTAAACGCACTACTTAATCGCGTACTATTCGAGAGATGCTTGATGGGATTGTGCCAGACTTCCGGCACAATCCCATTTAAACTGAACCCCAAAAAAGTTTTCCAAATCAGAAAAAAATATCCGACAAAGTAAAAAGACAGGAATAAAATTGGAAATATCGAAAAGCTCATATCCTTAAGAAGTGAGGTGGGTATTTGATAACAGGAAACTCATACCTCAAAATTAGAAGGTCTTGGCAAGGGGAAGGAATGCCTGACCAACAGGGAAAGGGAAACAACGATTCGGCTGCCAAGGCCAAAGTTCCGGCATGCGTTTTTTCTCAAGGATGTAAATTACGGTTAACCTCTATTACTTGGCGATACAGGACGCGGCACTTTATAACGGGCCACTAAATTTTTTTACCGGGTTCCCTCTTTCTAGTGAATCATGATTGACCCATTGCCGGGATTGCCAATCCGAAACAGTGTTTTCGTTGATTTGGCGAAGTCTCAGCAAAAGTCGTTTGCGAGCCAAAATTTTATTTTGCGATTGAGAGCGTTCATCAGAGCATTTAACAGAAATGCCTGTAGGCGCATGGGTTGCCCTGACAGTAGTTTCAAGTTTGTTGACATTCTGACCTCCGTTGCCTCCTGAGCGACAGGTTTCATATGTTATGTCGCTTTCACAGATTTCCGGAAGTTCGACATCATCGAAGAAGTTGACACCGACAAACCAGTTTTTACGTTTATGGGTAGGCCGGTATGGATTTTTTGTTGAAATCCATTGCACAGTGCCACGCCAGTTGTTGACGGCGGATTTGGATAAAGGCTCGGAGGTGGCAAATGTCATCGACATATAGCAACCGTCATGTTGATTGTGTGGTTCGCAGTCGGTTAGGGTAAGAGATGTAAACTCTTTGAGCAGCTCACGGGCAACGAGAGTCACCGCGCGGGCACACTCCACGGGGCCTCGCCAAGCGGTAATTTGGACATATTGTTTCATTTTCCGTTGTCTTTGATGTTTAGTTTGGTCGTAACAATTGAGAGTACTTCGACCGTCGGTTTTATCAAATCAAGTATCTCCTCTGTCGGTTTATACGCCATAGGAGATTCATCAATTGTGGATTCGCATATCGAGGTTGAGAATATGCCGACCATTGCGGTTTCAAATTCGCTCATCGTAATCTGTTTTTTGGCTTGCGCACGCGACATTACGCGACCGGCACCGTGTGGCGCGGTACACAGCCATCGCTCATTTCCCTTACCCATGCAGATTGCAATGCCATCATGCATATTTAATGGGATTGCGATTTTCATACCCCCGGAAGCGTCAATCGCACCTTTGCGCAATATCGGTTGATCTTCGGCCAAGGATATGTAATTGTGGGTGGTAAAGATGGACTCTACGTATTTGGCTTTGCATAACTTTTTTAGAATCGCGGATATACGGTCGCGGATAATGTGGTGATTGTAGAGCGCGTAGGCTTGTGCGATAACCATATCCGAGAGGTAGCCCTTCAGTGAATCACCCCAAAGAAAGCCGACGTACTTCGCACGCTTGGGATTCTGCGCAATCTTATGCCAGTGGTTTGCGACCTTGACACCGAGGTTACGCGAGCCGCAATGAATTGTGAGCCATGCCTCACCAGGACGGCATGATGCAGTTATCCCATATGGATGACAGGATGATTCCACTCCATATTCTATGAAATGATTGCCGCCGCCGAGTGTACCGAGGCTCTTGTAAAAAACGCCCTCCTGAAGTTTGATACGCCGACAGAAATCAGAGATGAAGATGGCGTCGATGCGCGGAACCTCGTTAATCAAATCCGGAGCTACGGAGCGGGCTCTCTGATATTGCGAGTTAAGAAAGCGGAAGAGTTCTTTCTCATTAATCGCGTTCTTGGCACATATTTCCGTTCCCATCGGGATGGCCTCTCGGATGCGATGGTCAAGAAGGGCAAAATCTTCAGGATTAACGCAGGCGGAAAGCCGGTGCATGGAGATGGTACATCCAATATCAACACCAACATGGTCAGGATTTACATACGCTCCAACAGGATATGCTGTACCGACATTGCAGTTGTTCCCGGCGTGAACATCAGGCATCTGAAATATTGGCACACCTTCCATTGCCACATTATTGCAAAGCTCACTAACCCATTCAAGGGCTGTCCGCTCTATGGTTTCAGTGAAAATTTCCGCCGACGTTGCTTTTCCTTTTATTATCATATAGTGCATTGGGTTAACAGACGGCAAGATGCTGCCGTTCTAAGGTGCGAAGTTGAGACCGCAGTGCGCAATTGATTTGCGCACTATGGATAAAATTGCTATTTTTGCGAAAAATATCTTTGTCATGCCTCTAAACCGCGCCACCCTTATACGAATTTCCACGATAGACAAATGCCTTCAGAACCATTACCGCCGCTGGACGATAAACGACCTTATCGATGCCTGCACTGACGCGTTAGCAGAATTTGAGGGACGAAGCAATCCGGTAAGCCGTCGCACGTTTCAGAACGACCTTGCGCTGATGCGCAGCGACCGACTTGGGTATAATGCCCCTATTGTGGTACGCGAAAACAAGTATTACGAGTATGAAGACCCTGATTTCAGCATCACACATCTTCCTCTCAATGACGAAGGTCTCGACGCGCTCAACTCGGCACTCGACATCCTCCGTCAGCTTCAGGGTTTTCCGCAATTGGCACCATCTATTGATATAATCAGCAAACTCAATGAGCAGATTTCGCGGCAGACCGGCTCGTCGGCCCCGGCGATGGATATGGAGCATGTGGCCGGATACCGTGGTGCGCAATTCATTGGAGCCATTTACGAAGCCGTCAGAAAGCAACATACCATCATTATTGAATACCAGTCATTCAAGGCGCGGCAATCGGAAGCACTAATTGTCTATCCGTATCTTTTGAAAGAGTATCGTAACCGCTGGTTCTTGATTGGCGAGAAATCAACCAACCGCTCCCCACAGGTCAATATCTTTGCCCTTGACAGGATTCTCACCGTCAAACCAGCCAAAGAACATCCATTCCGAAAATGTGTGGACTTCGACCCGGAGCATTTTTTCGACGATACAATCGGAGTCACGAAACAGATCAGCGACAGAGCCCGTCGCGTGGTCATCAAGATTGACCGGCAACAAGCTCCCTACGTCGAATCAAAGCCATTTCATAAGTCGCAGAAAGTAGAACAGCGTTTCCGCGACGGAAGCATCCAGTTATCGCTAAAAGTGGTTATAAACAACGAACTTGAACGTTTGATACTCGGCTACGGCGGCCACGCCGAAGTCATTGCCCCGCCGGAATTCCGCATCCGCATCGCCGAAAGCGTCAGAATTGCCGCGAATCGCTATAACAATCAGCCGGGGCTATAGTTTCAGACTTAGGTTGACATCTACCTGGAAGATGTCGTATGCGTTTCGGCATTTTGTATCTCTATTAAGTTTGGTATGTGCAAATTTGTATAGTCACAGTTCATGACGGCCCCGTTGGAGAAAACAGTGCCATTTATCGTTTTCACTCCATGTTGTGCATGGATATGTCCAAATAGATGCGCTCCCAGATTAAGCGCCGGGAGCATCTCAACCATTTCCTCCGAACCATAGTTGATGTCGTCGTCGAAGTCAAGGATTCCGTATGGCGGATTTTGGAGTTCGGATTCCGACATTATGGCTGTCTCCAGGCGATTGACGTTGGTAGCCTCACAGACCACATAATCGACTTCACCAACAGAGTTTTCAATAACCTGCGGCAATTTGCCACTTCTAAAACCGTGTGTCAGAAAATCCCCTGTGTGAAACACTTTCAGCCTCTCGACATCGATACGGAACGCATATGCGTCAAAAGCAGAATGGTCTATTACAACCGGCATAATCCTGAATTCACCAAAAGAGAATTGTTCGCCCGGAGCGAAAATCTTAACCGATTCAAGCCGTTCAGCCATAGAATGCTGTTGTTCATTTACAGAGCTCATATACCCCAATCGTTCCAGCGCAATCTCTTTTGAAATCTTGCCCATAAATATAGGCAGTTCGGGAGGCAATTCAGCAATTCTACCGATATGGTCGCCATGATAATGGGTTATCAACAATGCACTTTTACTCAAGTCGCCGCATGTCAGCCCCTCTATTTCAAAAAGCTTATCAGGCATCGGCACACCTGGCAACTGCTCGCCATAATCGACAAACAATTTCCTGCCGTTTGATTAATATTCGGTTACGCAACCGCCAATCTGGTCAGTACCACAATGAACTGTGATTTTCATTCTTTTATATGCGAAATGTTATTATATTCAAACTCAATACCAAAATTGTTATCATTTAGGATTGCTAGAATCTTGTTTTTAAGTCTATCTGACTCCATAAAAGGATGAAGGCGTGGTGTAGAGAAATAGCCCACGATTTTCTGTATTTTAACGTCTGCTACAGCATCAGCAAAGTCTTTGAAATGTCTAAAAGACCTTATCTTACTTACATCGGGATAGCAGATAAGTTTATCTACTATATGCTTGATGGTGCATACATAGAACATTAGCTCAGAAATGATTCCAACCGATTCATTACCTTTTACCTTCAGCTCATGGATGCGTATAGTATTGCCATCGAGCTGCCATAAATCAATCTGGCTCTCCCCTGTGTCAAAGTACCGGCTTCTGAAACAACGCCATTTCTGAAGAGCCCCGCCGGGAGTTGTTCATCCGTAACAGGGCATTCTTGTCGCCATAAATCAACCAGTTTCCTTTCGAGATATGCCTCCGGTTTCTTATCTTTGTCAATATCCTTGCTACAGTCTTTCTTGGGATAGTTGACCACCACATCTCCATTGTCAAGCATAGACTGTAGTTCGTCCACTTCGTGGCAACGACTGTCTGATACGTAAAACCATGAGTAAGCACGTCGGAAGTTAGCAGCTCTCATCAGGAATCGTGTATAATGCGCTTTTTGAACGTTCTCTTTACCCGCAATATATGCCGGGGAATCCCAATCAAGGATAACACTCCCGATTTCGGGTAAAGCAGCTTTAAGCACGATACACCAACCTTCGAATGCAGACTCATCGGTTTGCATATTTGCGACAACACCTTTCCCTTTGAGATTTATAAAAAGGCAGTCACCCGATATTTTGACATCTATGTTAGAAGGGAGTTTGGCAGACGGGTAAATATCCTTTAAAATTCCAAGTATTTGTCCTTTATCCATTTTCCGAATATGAGAATAGTTCATAATTACAAATTTAGAGATTTTCAGCAGTATTAAAATGCACCTTATCGTAAGTGGCCATGCCAAGAATCGTTTTTAGTTCGTTTATGTAATTAAGCTCCTGTTTTACAGTTACATCAATCGTCCCAGCCGGTGATGTATTGGTCGAGGACTTTGAACAGAAGGTGGAGCATGCGGCGGCCACGGTCGTCAGGGTAGATATGGGCTGTCGCACCATCAATCAGGTTGCAGCATAGTTGCATGCGGTCGGCATCGCGTTCGCGGCCTGCATGGTCGGCGAAACCGCGCATAAAGCCCATGTCGTATTCGAGCTTTCGTTTCAGTATATAAAGAGTATAGCGCCAATCGCCGGTATATAGACATGAGAATGTGTCTTCCCAGAAAAGCCGTTCTTTCCTATTTATACTTTCCTGGATTTCGGCACGGTATGGCTTAGGCATCATTGACTCATTGAGATATTCCCCTAAAGCCTTATAGTTATCGGACTCTATAATGTCGAGATACTTAAACAGGTCTGCGTCATGCTCCTGCGACGTATAAAATGTATGTAATGACGCCCAATAGAGCAATATTGCAGCAACTACAGCAATATCTTTTTCGATGGTCTTAACCTCCTTGTCAATAAGCCAGTCGGGAGCACCATTCATGCCCTCGGGATAAATCGTTGGGACAGCTTGCAGCTCAATGACACCTCTTACAGACTTGTGCGGAAGGGCCTTCAACTTCTCATAATATTCGGCATACACAGGCTTGATTTCTTTTGGTTCAGAGAAAATCTCTACTATTGAGACCCAGGCATCCTCGAACCGGCACTCATTTAGACATTCACGAAATGTTTTCATCTTTATTTTTGGATTTCAATCGTTTATACTCATCAACCAGTATAATCAGACCCTTCTTATATATGTGTATTGAAAAGAGCAGACCGGTTAGCAATCCAAACAGCCACGGACAACTCATATGTCGGCGATATGCGATTATATCTCCAATAGCATAGCCAATTCCCATAAAAATATGGGCTTTAAAAAAGTTATAACTTAATTCTTTCAGAGTCATAATAATGTCGGGTCGTAATTTTACACCAGCAAAATTATGACAGAGGTGTCTCATTTCGTGAGACATGGGAATGATAAGTCCAAATTTTTTATTCTGTATCGCAGAATGATACAAAGGAGATATAATTTTGCGATATTAATTTAAGGTAACGACATAAGAATGAATCGTCCGATAATTTTTCTTGACTTTGATGGTGTCCTAAACACTGAGCGGTACCTGGCACGGCTTGCCATAGATGGGAAGCCGGACAAGGATGCTTGGGGGCCTTTGTTCGACCCTCGCGCCGTGACAAATCTTCGCACGATAATTGATGCGACCGGCGCCGCAATTGCCATCTCATCATCATGGCGCTATATACACCGATTGGGGAGCCTGCGCATGATGTGGGAAGTTCGCGCACTGCCGGGTGACGTTTTAGATATACTTCCTTGCAGAGCTGCATCTATCTCGCGCGGAGAGGATATAGAATATTGGCTGAGCTAGAATGAGCAACCCGATTATGTGATAATCGACGACCTAAATGACTTTTATGCAACGTAGCATCATCGATATGTCGAAACTAATCCCATCCTCGGCATTTCAGAATCTGACGCAACACGAGCTATAGAAATACTTAACTTGAAGGAGTGATTTTACGACCAGTACTGAAAACTGCGTAACCTTATATTAACGTGGCTGCGCAAAATAACTGCGCACTGCCGATTTAACTTTGCGGTGTAATATACAAAAGCATCAGAAATGAAGACCATAGACGGATATGATGTGGAAATTTTCACGGATAACATCGAAGCATCAGCATTGGAGCAGATAAAGGAGCTAATCTCGATTGACGTGTTTTCCGACAAGAAGATACGAATCATGCCCGACGTTCATGCCGGTGCAGGTTGCGTCATCGGCTTTACCGGAAATCTCGGTGACAAGGTTATACCAAATATCGTAGGAGTTGACATAGGTTGCGGTATGCGCATTCTCAAGCTCGGCAAACTTGCTGATATTGATTACCATGCATTTCATGAACATATCCGCAGCAATGTTCCTTCCGGTAAGATAGTCCGCGAAGACCGCTTCGGCTTCAAGCCTCTTGTAGGTGACGAAACGGAAATTTATCGTGAGGCGAAAAAGCTCGTGAAAGAACTCTATTGCTATCGTGAAATTAAGGATTCCGGTCGTATCAACAAGGCTATTGGCTCATTGGGCGGCGGGAATCATTTCATCGAACTTGACAATGATGACGAGGGAAATGTGTTTCTAGTCATTCACACAGGTTCGCGCAATCTTGGCAAACAGGTCGCTGAAATATATCAGGCCAAGGCTGTAAAGCATCTTACCAATGGTGCCGATGAGTTTGAAGAGACAATTAAGCGCACTATCGAAGAATACAAGGCTGCCGGCCGGCGCTCTGAATTGCAGGGTGTCATCAAAAAGATGCGTAAGGAATATCAGGATGCAGAACCTTCTCTCCCAGCCGACCTATGTTATGTCGAAGGAGAGGCTCGTGAGCAATACCTCCATGATATGCGTATCTGTCAGGGATGGGCTGTGCTGAACCGTAAGCTAATCGCAAGATTACTAATGCGCTTTTTTCCGGAAGTGCCGGTTTTGGAAGAGTTCGAGTCAGTCCACAACTACATCAGCGACGACAATATCATACGTAAGGGGGCAATATCAGCCGCCAAAGGGGAGCGTTGCATCATTCCCCTGAATATGCGTGATGGCTCGTTGTTATGCACCGGAAAAGGCAATACCAACTGGAACTGCTCGGCTCCTCATGGTGCCGGAAGAGTATTGAGCCGCACACAGGCATACAAGAAGATTACGATGGAGGACTTTGAGGCATCCATGCAGGGCATCTATTCGGAATCAGTCAACGACTTCACCCGCGACGAGTCGCCGATGGTCTATAAACCCGCTTCGGAGATAATTGCCAACATCGGCGACACGGTCACTATCGACACAATCATACGTCCCATCTTTAACTTCAAGGCATCATAGAAAACTATATATTCACTAGAAGGATTGTACGTTCCCTGGCGCTTTTCACGCTTTGTCGTTCCTGTGATACAGCATCTCTGACCAATGCCTCGTCCGAGCAATCCATTATTGGCTTGCGACCCAGGCCGGGCTTTGTCTTCAGTCCCGATATACCTTCTGACGCATATTGTTTCGTCCAGTTGAATACAGACGGAATGGATACATCCAGTTTCTGTGCGACTTCCGCATTTGAAAGCTGTTCGCTCTTGAGAAGTATTGCCCGGCAACGGACACGGAATCTGTGGTCGGTACCATGTTTGTATCCGGACTCCAATTGCAGACGTTCGTCGTCTGTAAGTAAAATTTGTTTCTTCCTTGCTATAATCGTATGTATTAGATTGTGTCATAATATAACGTATTAGTCAAGTAGAAATTTTACAATAAATAAATTTGATTACTCACTTAAGATATGGCAAGTATAAAAGAACCCATCTTCACAATAAATCCAAGCAAACGGAACGGGCTGATGGTGTCAATCATCTTTATTCATGATTCTATTCGAACATAGCGCCATGCCTGGACATAAGGATTAGCCGCACACATGGCATAAAAGTCGGAAAGCAATGTGGGCTTTCCGACTTTTTGTGCGGTCATCATCAAATGCCCTTATAATCCGATAATTACAATAAATGTAAAATGCGACATAACTTATGCAGATTATCACACCTCTTATCCATCCATAGGCACCATAAAATGCATAAACGGAATAGACGAACTATATGTGATAACCAGGCAGCAACCAACATCCGTCCCACAACGTAATCAACCCAGTGTTCACCGTTTACTTCCCATGGGCTTTACGATATTGCAGCGGGGTCATACCATAGAATTTATTGAAGTTCTGATAGTATGTGCCACGGTTGCCGAAACCGGCCTCTTGGGCTATAGCCTCTATTGTCCAGGAGGGATGCTCGTTCATCAGGGAGATTGAATATTCTATTTTTAAACGGTTGAGATATTCCGCCAACGACTGCTTGGCATGTTGTTGAATCAATTTGACCAATTCAGCCTGGGTCGTTCCGCATTTTTCCGCAATCTCCTTCTTGGCGCTTGCAGCTTGCAGGAAAAGTTTACCGTTGACTATGGCGTTTTCAATCTGCAGGAATTGCTTCTCACCATCATCTATCGGTTCATCGTATTCAGCCGGTTCCTGGCTTACTGCCTTTTCACGCATATATTCACGCTGGTGTAGCAAATCATTGATTTGCGCCGCCGCAATCCTGTTGCGGCGCAACGACTGCCGGTAATAATAGACCAATATTAACAGAATAAGAAGCATCATCACGGCTATGCCTGATGCGGCCAACATCCAAATCCGCTGACGTTGAGCCTCTGCCTTACTCTTTTCAAGCATCAATTCCTTTTCCTTGACATTAAACATAGCAGCCATCTCCTGGGCCTTGCTTACGTTTTCACGTTTGTAGAGGCTATCCTGTACGGCTCCGGCCCTTTCAAGATACCAATACCCTTCGGAAATCTTTCCAAGACCTTTATAAGACCTTGCATCTGTCCGTAACAGGTCTACATAATCGACATTGATGGTATCCCCCTGCGAAAACAACGAATAATAGGGTCGCGTCACTTCGAGAGCTTGGGAATATCGCCCGGATTGCAAGAGATAGTCACAGATGGCGATACCTCCCTCAACCGTGTTGCCAAACCGCGTTTGCCTGAATGTGTCATAGGCTTTACCTGCTTCTTGCCGTTGACCTGCCGAGGCGAGTATCGCGGCCAGACGGGCATAGGTATATGCTTTCTGCTGATCCGCATATCCTTCGGGGGCGGTACCGATTTTCTCTATACGTTCGATAATCCCCAACCTACGCTTCGATTCGCTGACAGCCTCGTCATATTTATTATCGGCATACAGCTCGACCACCTTTATCCCCATCGACCATGACACATTGGCAAGCTCCCTTACACTATCGGAATTTTGCCCTGCACTGATAACCTGGTCAAGATACTTAAAACCGTTATCCCTGTCGCCCATGGCAATGCATGTTTGTGCCATTGTGCCTAACGCATTATACTCCCCGCTACGATTACCTATGGCCCGCGCCAGTTCGGTGGCTGACATAGCGGTTTGTATAACCTGCGGATATTTTCCGTTCATATACTGCGCCCCGGCGAGGATTGTCAGGGCATTTAGCTTGATGTTCGGGTTATTATCGATAGAATCACTCTCCAGCACGCGCATGGCATACAACTCTTTCATCGAGTTCATCCGTAGCTCGTTATAGGCAAGGGCACGCAGCAAATCGAGTTTATACTGCGGAATAGACTTTATACCCCGTTGCTCGGCAATGTCGGTAAGTTTGATAACGCTGTCGGGCGCACCAACCACCAACAAACGGATATTTCGTTCTGTAAGGATGCTGTCGGGAACCTCCGTCGCACGGCATGTCATTATTGTAGGCGAAACGGCAGCTATGGCCATCAGCAAAATTGTAATCAACGCTTTCATAGCAGGAGCAAAATTAACAAATTTTATCGGAACCGGCAATTTCCCATTAAATAAAGCCGGGACACACATACATGCTAATTCCCTACTAATCAAACGTAAGTTCTCAATAATATCCAAAATCGTACAAATTCCCCGAATATGCCCTTGGGAAATCGTACAAATCGCCACAGGGAGTCATGACCCATAGCAAATACAATGACTTACCTTTGCGCCACCAAAAACAAAACGAACATGAACCGCAAGCCTTATATCAAGAAAAAATTCGCCCTCAAAATGGAGACAACCGTCCCGCATTGGGTAAAAATTGCGGCCATTACAGCCTTCATTTTAGGTATCCCGGTTATCGTCAGGCTATTGAAGCCTGCCTTTGGGACATAGCAGCGCCGACAACGAAAAATATCCAACAATAATAAACCACAAAACAACAATGGGAAAATATCTATTGAAACCATTCTTATTGACAACGGGAGTCTGCCTACTCCTCACCTTTTCAGGGTGTAAGGATGATTACGACGATCCGACTGCAATGGACGAGGAGGAAGTAATGGAACAGCCGACGCCACTGCCATATGACGACCAGTTGACGGAAAAAGTCGCAGTTCCTACAGCTGTAATCGGCAATGACTTTGACCCTGTAACCACGGCATTAATAAACCGCCTTAATTTAATAGCCAATGAAATAGGCGATGATGTGAAGGCTGTCATAATCGACGGGGCACTGATTCCCTCCCTGACAAATGCACAAAAAAATGAAATCCAAGCGGTGTTCGACCGAGGAGGCTCGATAATCCTTAGCGAAGCAAATCAACAAACAGCCTATGATTTCTCTAAAAATCTCGGTGAAGAACCCTCATTCAATGCAGAGGATGAATCAGGCAATGACCATTTTTGTGACGTCTACGTGTTCAACAATCATAACGACGAATACATAGTGCAGGATATACATGCCAAAATTGAAGGGGTTGCCATCTCTGATGATGACGTCGAGTCGGGAGAAATCACCTCCGGGCCAGTAAATATCCTCGATGACCTTACTCCTTATCAATATGGTTTACGGGCTGACAAACTTGCAATCTGGATTAATCGGAATTCAGAACCACATAAGACCAAAGCACGTTCGGACATAAACGGCATTTCCTCGGCACAGGTAGTGGCCATCGACTATTATCCTACCTTTTATGACCATGACAAAGCCAAGAATCTGAGTGGCTCCTACACTGTAGTCTATATGATTACAAGTCTGTATTCATTCGCTCAGGATGCCGACTACTACGCCGTTCATCAAGAAGTCATCGGTTCCAACCAGGCTATGCATCTTGGAAACTGGAAAGACGGGGATAATTATTGCTATGGTTTCTACCTGGGTGTACTTATAAATGACAATTGCCTGCTAACCAACGGGAACACCGTCCCGAACTCTGCCAGGATTCAAACCACGTCACCGGCCACAACAGAAAATGCACGGCAGGAGAGTGTAAGTCTCGGATTCTCAATCGGAGGAGATGTAGGCATGGATTCAAGCGGCCCGTCAGCCGGAATATCGGCAGGAATCAATTACTCCGAAAGTTACAACGTGACAATTCCAGATGTGTCAATAGCAAACCAATGCAAATCAGACGATTCACACCTCAATGCAACATGGGAATATGATGTGGCCGCACCTAGTCCCAAAACAAATTTCTGGGGATATATAAAAGGATTCAATAATGCCCCGTCAGTTTCGATAAACACCATCGACATTCATAACACCTGGCTTTGGGTGGTCAACAACCCATCAGGCAAATATAAAATGGAGTGTAAAAACACCATCATGTATGAATACATTTATGGTTGGAACAATACCTTTTCCATTGGATGGGTCCCTATTACCAAAGGTTATAACTACTATAGGGATATTGTGCTGAATCCGCCAAAACGAACCCGTGATTAATCCCCCGGTCATCGCGCTTCAATATATCCACATTTCTGTCAAACAACAATTCCAACATTCTAAACACCTATAGTTATGAACAAATTCACTTTTAAACCATTCGCATTTCTTTTCAGTGCAGCCATGTGTCTCGGCATCAGCGCATGTGGCGACGATAACAATGACAACGATGAACCTGTCGACCCCACAGCGATTAAAGCAATCGAGATGGAGTACACGACCGACATCACACCCGATTATCTGACTTATTATGACATCACTGTCACCCACGGAGCCGACAGTAATGATGGGGTAACAAGCGATATCTATACAGACGGCTGGGTATATTCCCAATCATTCGACAAAGGCATTGTAGAGCTGCCCAAGAAACTGTTTTGCAAGATTATAGCCACCCCGAAAAATCCCGTTCCCGAGCATGACGATGCAACCGTCTATAGGTTCGGATCATCATCTACCGCAATCGTTACCGGGGTCAGAAACGATAATTCCACCACCCTTTTCACATCACCCCTTCCTAACGAACACAGCATCAGTATCCCAGGCAACAAGCTCACGGAGTTTTTGAACCGTGGCGAGCGTATTATCATGAACTTCAGCACTGACCTGAAGTATTAAACAATCATCCTGACGTCAATATCCATGCCGTCACCGATGGCATTACCACACCAATGAGGATGAAAACACGGCGGTGTGCCAAAATATTGCATTTTGACACACCGCCATAACTATATATCGATGAGGGAACAGCCTAAATGGCAATAGCTAACAAAATTGCGACCATTACTTATTCTATAGCACGCGCTTCCTGCTGTTGATGAATATGGAGCAACTGCATTTTTTATCAACGGGGATAACCTATCGGATTGTTCAGCATGGGGATTTGCGTTTCATTCAAGCCAAGAAGCGACGATATGCCCGGAACGTCCATCGTAGCCCTGGGAACAGTGGCAATGCCAACGGCCGAACAAGCTAACGTAAGGTTTTCACAAGCAATCCCTGCATCGTATGCAGCCAGGACAAGCCTGTTTGCCCCCTCTGGCAGTTTATCAGTATATGCCACGAACACAACCGAATAAGGCGCATCATTGACAAACTCCTGCGAAAACTCCTTGGTACCTGCAACCAACGCACGATAATCGCCCCCGGCAACCTGCCGCAGTGAATGCGAATGAGGCATATACTCCCATACCCCCTCTTTACCGAAAACATAGGCATGTATCTCCTGCGAATTCAAAGCAGTAGGATTGCTGCGATCGGCCACATTTTTGCCTGGGACAGATGCAACGGCATCATTTCTGTTCACTCCGACCGACGCCCAAAGCACACTTCCCAACACCGAATCGGGTATCTGTTTCCCTGCATCAAATTCCCTCACACTACGACGGTCGGCCACAGCCTGCATAAACGACTTACCCCCTGCAAATTCGCAAGTAGGCAACTTAATTTCTTGTGCATCCATAATTTGTGCCATTTGAATTAACGATAAAAACAAAACGGTCACAACTCCGGCTTTGTTCCACATCCTTTTACAAAAAAACTCATTCATTATCATATGAAATATTTGAAATACGAAATTAATAAAAGTCGACCGTTTTTACAAAAAAGCCCACACTACATAGAAATCTGATATATTACCGATTTTTTACCGGCTTGTTGCCAACCAACCGAAAAAAAATAACCTCGAAAGCGATTTTCCGGGAACAATTGTCCACACTAGGTTGTATTAAGTTAGGTGTGATACAAACCGATTTTAATCCTATCCCTATCGGAGACTTTCCACTGACTAGGATGGAGGCTTAATACGCGACCACACACTCAATACAATTATATCATATGATGACGTATTCTAAACTCAGAAACAAACTTATCGTCAACGGGGCAATAATCGCAGGTTGTGCCGTTACAGCCCTTCTCCTCCGCTTTGCGGCAATCGACGAGCTACACATCAGCGCCAGTATGGGTAATTTACTGTTCGCCGCAGGATTCATCCTATCTATATGGATGTATTACGGGCTTTCAACCAATCCATCCATATCGCCGCATGACAGCGTGCCGGCATCTTACGAAACAGCGTTCGGTAAAACCATATTGCTTCCCCTCTATTCATATGACATAATCCACAGCCAATATAGGGCCAACCAAATCAGATATGCCGCCAGGACGCAACCCTCATATGCAGAATGGCAACATAATCCTATGAAATAAACTATTAAGCACTAAAAATGGCGGTGTGTCAAAATTCAAGATTTTGGCACACCGCTGTGGTTTTCGCCCGGATAGCGAGGGTGCTGTCAGAATGGTTCATTACGGCTTGACCTGCCTGTTCACCCTTACAGTAATCCCAATCTGTTTCTCGTAAGGTGCAGCCCCGTCAAGGCGGGATATTATGCATTCAAAAGCATCTTCCCATCCCATTGCAATCATAACTGCCGCAAACTCATTTACATTACGCGGGATGTACCCCAGTTTATAATCTTTGTCGCCAAACGCAAACCAAAGGCTCACTGCAAAACGGTCGTGGGAATTTTCCATCTCCCCTTTCATCACCAGCTTCTCCCCTACCGACAAATAACGCCAAACGTCGTCGGCGTCATAAAACTGACGACCGGCGACGAATGTATCAAACAGGTATGCCTTCTGCACTTCCATATCAATGCAAGCCGGCTGTTAATCCGGCAATCCGGGATTACCGGCATTATTTTCACCATCTGATTTCCCGTCCTTGTTTTTAGGAACAGGGGGAATCGATGCGGGAGGGGTGACATCGGTAGCTTCCACATCAATGACGGCCTCATGCGAATCTCCTTCCGTGCTGCCCGACGAACCCTTCGCATCGTTACGATTCTTTTCGGCAATTTGCTGTGCGGCAAGGATTTCATCGGTGCGCGACACCCATTGACGCTTGCCGAAAATCTGTTCCACATCCTCGGTGAAAATCACCTCGCGGCTATATAGCACTTCGGCAAGTTTGTTATGTCCGGACGCATGCTCCAGCAGGATGCTTTTGGCACGCTCATATTGCTCGTTTATTATGCGCGACACCTCCTCGTCAATCATCTTGGCACGATCCTCGCTATAAGGCTTGGAAAAGCCATAGCTTTGGCCTGTCGAATCATAATATGACAGGTTGGGAAGGCGTGTGCTCATACCGTAGTACACCACCATGGCATAAGCCTGCTTGGTTACACGCTCAAGATCGTTGGCTGCACCGGTCGATATATGCCCCAGGAACAGCTCCTCTGCCGCACGGCCTCCGAGTGTTGAGCACATCTCATCAAGCAAAGCCTGCGTCGGGGTAATCTGACGCTCTTCGGGCAGATACCATGCAGCCCCAAGGGCTTTCCCGCGTGGCACAATGGTAACCTTTATCAGCGGGTTGGCGTAGCGCAGATGCCACGACACGGTGGCATGCCCTGCCTCATGGCAGGCGATTGATTTTTTCTCTTCCGCAGTCGTTATTTTGGAGCGCTTTTCCAAACCGCCGATTATACGGTCAACAGCATCTATGAAATCCTGTCGTTGCACAACCTCCTTGTTACGACGTGCGGCAATCAATGCTGCCTCGTTGCACACATTGGCAATATCCGCACCTGAGAAGCCTGGGGTCTGACGTGCCAGCAGGTCGACATCGACCGATTCGTCGGTCTTTATACCTTTAAGATGTACTTTAAAGATTGCCACACGGTCGTTTAATTCAGGCAACTCCACATATATCTGCCTGTCGAAACGCCCGGCACGCAGCAAAGCCTTATCAAGTATGTCGGCACGGTTGGTGGCTGCCAGGATAATCACACCGCTGTTTGTACCGAAACCATCCATTTCCGTAAGCAGCTGGTTGAGCGTGTTTTCACGTTCGTCATTGGCACCCATGTTCGGATTTTTCCCACGGGCACGCCCAACAGCGTCAATCTCGTCGATAAAAACAATGCACGGGGCTTTGTCCTTCGCCTTTTGGAATAGGTCGCGCACACGCGATGCCCCCACACCCACAAACATCTCCACGAAATCAGAACCCGACATCGAGAAGAACGGCACGTTTGCTTCACCGGCCACGGCCTTTGCCAGGAGCGTTTTACCCGTTCCGGGAGGACCCACGAGCAATGCACCCTTGGGAATCTTGCCGCCCAGATTGGTGTAGCGCTGCGGATTCTTCAGGAATTCCACAATCTCTTCGATTTCAGTTTTGGCCTCCGACAAACCGGCCACATCCTGGAATGTAACCTTCATGGCATTATCCTTGTCGAAAACCTGTGCTTTCGATTTCCCGACACTGAACACGCCACCGGCACCGCCGTCACGGTTGGTCATGCGACGCATCATAAAGAACCAGAATGCTATAATCAGCAGTATCGGGCCGAAAGTCCATATGAATGACGAAAAATCACTTCCTTCGTCATAATCAACCGGGCCGGTGTAGACCCCGGTCTGTTTCCATAGGTCTATTTTACGTGCGAATTCGTCGGTCGACGGCAGCGTGGTAGTTATATTGGCCACCACCCCTTCCTTGTATTGGCTTTTATGAAACACCGCACGTGCCAGCGAATCCGAAAGCTGGGCTTCGGCCGCACCTTTCTTCTTGTCAACGATAATCTTTGTTATACCGTGGCTTCGCGCATTGATGGAATCGGTGATGTAGTTCTCAAACTCCGAATAGGAAACCTTTTTTGTAACGGAATTATCATCGAGATACACCATACCGAAAAGGAACAGCAGGATGAATGCATACATCCAATACATGCTGAACTTTATCTGGGGGCGTTTCTTGTTCCCGCCCGGTTTTACATCGGCCATTATAATGGGGTTATATAAAGTCGGTTATAATAAATTATTCGGCACTCTGCAATCAGTCAAGATCAGGGATATCGGTAATAACCGCATCATTCCACAGCTCTTCCAGATTGTAAAGCTGCCTTGCATCAGGCACGAACACATGCACCATTGTCGAGCCATAGTCAATCACAATCCATTGGGCGTTGCGGTAACCATCGTAATTATACGGTTTTATCCCGGCCTTTTCAAGCAACATATCCCTGACATTGTCGGCAATCGCCGATACCTGCTGAGGGGTACGCCCTTCACAGATTATGAATTCATGCGTAGGAGCCGACTCTATGGCCGACAAATCCACAATGGAGATGCCGCGCCCCTTTTTGTCCTGAATAGCGTCAATCAAAAGACGGCGCATTTCGTTGTCGTCAATTTTTCCCGGATAAGTCTTAATTGTAGCGTTTGGTTCTATCATCAGTAATGTTTGAAAATGCACTTGTAAACCATGATAACGGGCTTCAAAAACCTGGCAGGCTTATAATCCGGCCCGTAAAATCAAAGCACAAAGTTAACTAAAATTATTTTATCACACCGTGGCTCTAAGCAACCGGCATTTATCATTCTAACAAATTTCGAGCCAAAAAGTAGGAAATGTCGTGAAGAAATGTGAAATACGATTCGGAGCGGCCTACGAAGCCCCTAAGCTACATCCTGATACAGCTAAAAACACCTATTCGAACCTCATCACTTTCACAGGCGACAACCGGCTGACAGCAGCAGCCGGCAATAACATTATCACAAATGCCATAACGGCAGTTGCGGAATTGAGCATTGCCCATGATGAAAACGGCAATTCGACAGGTACAAAACTAAGATAATATGATTCAGGATCAAGCGGCAGCAAATGCCATCTCCATTGAATCCCTATTATGGCCAAGGCAACGGCATTCCCGATCAGAAGCCCGGATAATGTGACCCTCACACCGAGCCTTACGAAAATCATGCCCACCTGGCGGTTGGAAGCCCCTAGCGATTTCAGCAATCCTACCATCCTGACCCGCTGCAAAATCAGGATAAGGACACACGACACCAGCATAAGCCCGCTCACACATCCCATCAGGATAAGGATTACCACGATATTGGTATCAAGCATTCCCAACCAGTTAAAATACATCGCAGCTGATGAGTAGACCGATGTAACGGCCATGTTCTGAGGGATATCGCCTTTGGCATAGGCTGCACTTAGAACACTTTGCAATCGCTGTGCAGCCGGGATGATATCATCAGCCGGAAGCCCGCGTATCTCAACCGCTTCACCTTCATGACCTGAAAGTTTGAGCATACGGCTTATCATCGACGGCGCCACATAAGCCACCAGGTTATCATATTCCCCGAAATCACTGCGGTATATGCCTGTGATTTCAAACTTGCGCGGGCGCACTGTCTCCCCTACAAAGAAATATGCATCCACCTTGTCGCCCGGACGCAGTCCCAGTTTATCGCCCATCGTTTCCGAAATCATGATTCCACGGGGTAACGAATCATTAGGGATTGAGCCTTCAACGAGATTTTCACGTTCAAAATCCCAACCATACCCATCGCCGAACGAACGGAATGCCACACCCATGAAGTCGTTATCGGTTTTAAGCATCGCAGCCTGCCGCAACGAAACCACGGTTTCAGGCTTGTATCCTTCCGGCAAATTCCCCAATCCGCTATCGATGATTTGACGTAGATTTCCGTCAAGCGCTATTGCAACATCTTCATCGCCATAAAACGATGCCAACGGCATTATCCTTATCTGCGCGTCGAACCCCATTATTTTCCGGCTTATCTCGGCTTTGAATCCTGTAACGACAGCTATGGCCAAAAGCATCACCATAAATGAAAGCGCTACACCACCCACGGCCACAATAATGGCAGGAGGCCAGAAACGTCGTCCCCCATCCCTTAGCGAAAGCCTCCGGCTTATAAACGAACTAAACGACATGGCTGCATAAAATTAAGGACGGGGCTGATGCCACGCCGCTATTTTTTTAATTTATTAGCACAAAGCTACAAATATTTACCCGTTTCAGCAAAAACCCTGCATACGTTTTCAGTTGTTATACTCACAAAGATTGCTCTAAAGGATTGTCTGCTTACAACACAATTCGCTTCAACTATCACGAAACCGCCGTCATAACGGTTCCAGACCGTATGATGACACGGCGGGACTTTAAGGTTTAACTAAATTTAAGTAGGGATATGAAAGCCAACAAATCCATCCTAAGGATTCCCCCTTTGAAATATGCCATGGCAATGATATTGCCGACTATTGCATCGGCAGCATTCGCCCGGCCGGAAGCGTCGCAGGATATCGATACGGTACGGGTAGAAATAATCGACAACCTGGTGGTTAAAAGCCAGGCACCGGAATCGCCAGAACTGCTGGAAGATGTTACCGACAAGGGCGATGATGAATCTTTTAACGCTCCGGAAGCCCCAAAACTCGACATCGGGACACCATATAGCGCACGCGACACGCTTGCCTTAATATCAGGCTATCCCCGCTCTATCTACTCCAAGCCCGCTTCATGGACATATTCCGACCCGTGGTGGCACGGCATGTGGATTAACACGGCTGTTCTTACCGGGGCGTTTGTCGGGACGCTGTTCGTATTGGAAATGCTGCCCGAAGATGCCACCGCGTGGAACAGGGCCGAAATCAACAGCGTGCCATTCTACCGCCGATGGTATGAGAATATTTTCAAAAAAGGCCCTGAATGGGATCACGACCTGTTCATATTCAACTACGTGCTCCATCCCTATGCCGGTGCCGCCTATTTCATGAGCGCACGCACATGCGGGTTCAACTTCTGGCAGTCGATGCTCTATAGTGCCGCCATATCGACCATCGGATGGGAATTCGGCATCGAAGCGTGCATGGAACGCCCCTCCTACCAAGACCTTATTTTCACCCCATTGCTGGGCAGCATCCTAGGGGAAGGCTTCTACCGCCTCAAACGATTAATCGTCAGCAATAATTATGAACTTCTCGGCACTCCCGTGCTTGGTCATATCGCGGCATTCTTTCTTGACCCTGTCAACGAAGTCATTGGTTTGCTCAGTCCCGGAACATGCCGCACAATCGGCCCCGGCTGCCTGTCATCGCAACCATTGCTCATACCCTCACCTGCACCGGGCATGTCATCGTCATTCGGGTTCTCCATATCGGCGACCTTCTGATTACCGCATACCATGTAACGTGAGTTCATTGTACAGAACTCACGTTACATGCCATTTTTCAATAAGATTGAATATCATCATTGATGTAGCCTTGCTTGTGAAAGTACATATGCAAAAGAATAACTGCGGTCAACGACTGTGTGCGGTATTATTACATAATGCCAAGGTTTACCACCATGTTTTGTGGTAAAATCCGATGCCATACGACAAAATTCGCGGGCAGCTCCTGCTTTGGCAAGCACATCGTGGTCGTTGACATCTTTTTCAGCCTTTGTCTCACACATATATATGGCGTCGGCTGTCTCAACGATAAAGTCCGGCTCATATTTCTTTGTACCACCCGACCAGTAAATATCGAACTGATTGGGAACTGGACGAATCCACTTTAAAACCTCCTTATTTGTTTCGAGTATGAAAGCGAAATCAAGCTCGGTAGAGCTGTCAAAGCGATATCTGGTATAGTAGGATTTTGTGAATCCTACATATACAAATTTTACCACGGCAGACTTTGGCGATGGCACAGGCTCATGAAAATCGAGATACCCCCAATTATTTACAAGGATTGGCTGGTCAAGGATTTTAGAGAAGGGAAGCACCTTGCCAATCTTGAACTCTCCAGGTATGATACGGTAGTGTTCCTTCATCTGACTGTATATATTGTCGGCGATGGTCTGCTTGAAAGCGTGAACCCGTTCGTTAAGGTCATCATCAGTAATATCATAAGCATTGCGACGAACAGCCTCTACAGCCTGCCCTACCAATTTATAAAGCAAATCGGAAATTTCATCATAGTCAATGTCATCGAAATCAGCAAGAACTGCAATAAGCTGTTCAACAGCCGGTTGCTGAGAACTCCCAGTCTTACCGTCGAATACTTCAAACTCTGTTGTATTGTGCAAGCCCTGACGGATAATTTCACGGTGTAGCTCGTCGAGATCATACCCGGTCGAAGTATCAAGGTCGAAGTCATCGAATACGGCTTTGACATTATGCTGTTCCACAACGATTCGCGGAATTGCGATAACGTTTTTCCGATATTCCTCAATCACGATATTGATAACCTCATCAACATGCATAACCTGTTCGGCCGCTTCCTCTTCGGCAAAGATACTATCCTTGACGCTTTTGTTAATATGTTCTATGGCTTTCTCCCGCAGTGTCTTCTTGATGTCTTTCAGCTGGAAGTCTCTGTAGGATGTAATGCCATCAGCCGCGATATCAACCATCGCATCTTCCACAGCCTTGCCAACTTGTGTGATGTGCTGTTTCGATTTCTCGGAAATGTCATCCTTTATCTTGTTGATGCGCTGCTGAATCTTTTGTTCTGTGGATGTCGGAGTGGTTTCCACATGGCCACCATGGTCGCGCTCGTCCCGGTCATCCAGTTCGACATATGACACTTTTTGCAGCACCGAATTGCCTTTCTGAGCCTCTTCGATTACTTTTTGGAAATTGTCATGCGCCATGACTGTAAGGGTATCAACTATATGATTCCCGGTGCGCTGCCCACCATAAGGCAGACGCAGACCGCGCCCTATGGTTTGCTCAATCAGGATGGCGGCATCAGAAGCGCGGAGAGGGATAATAGTGTATAGATTGTTGACATCCCAGCCCTCTTTGAGCATATTGACATGTACTACTATTTCAATCCCGTTATTCGGCGATTCAAGTGCGACAAACTGACGCTCTATTTCATCATCCTTCTTGGTGGAACTATCTATTTGGAGCACCTTGCCACGATAAGCCCCGTTATATATACGGTTGCTTTCGAGCAGATTCCTTACCGCTTTGGCATGGTTGATATCCCGGCAAGCTACAAGGATAAAAGGTTTGACTACCGGCAAGTTGTGCTGCCTGGCGTATATCTCGATAGCATCCCTGGTGTGCTCATGGCAGGTAATACCGTCTTCGAGCTTGCGTATTTCAATTTCTTCAGGAGTGTAATTAGCCTTGTTGAAATTGCGGGCTTTCGCAATAGCAGGATTCTTTACATATAATCCATCATCGAGAGCCTGGGCAAGATTATATTCAAAAACAATATTTTTGAATGCACGCCCTTTCTCGTCGAAAGGCGTCGCTGTCATCTCAAAACCTAAAACCGGGCGTAACTCATTGATGGCGCGTTTCGAAGCATCTGCATGATAGCGGTGGGCCTCATCCATCAATACAACCAAATCAGGAAGAGAAGCAAGGTAATCGAAATATGACTGGCCAAGATATTCCGACAACCGACGCATCCTCGGGGTCCCCTTACCTCCCTCCTTACTGTCCTTATTGAATTTGGAGATATTGAAAATGTTGATTTCAATATCTGAAAACAATCCGCCGGGGCGCTCATTGTAAGTCTCCCCGGTAACAATTCTCGGAGGGTTTGCAACAAACTCACTGATACCGTTGAACACATATTTTGAATATGATGTATCCCCGAAGTCTTTAATCAATTTCTCATAAAGCGTCAGATTCGGCGCGAGTATGAAAAAATGCCTGATACCCTTTGCAAGATAGAGATATGTGATGATGGCACCCATCAACCTGGTTTTGCCTATGCCTGTGGCTATCGAAAAAGCAAGCGATGGGAAGTCGCGGTCAAAACTCCTGGCCGCAGGCACTATTGCCTTGACCTTGGCCAGTTCTGCCGCAATAAACATTTCAAGCATCCCGGCATCGGTCGGAGGCTTCTGCAACGACAATGCATCCGTCACGGCTGCGGTCAGCTCCAATGCCTTCACAAGCGGCTTCCGAAGCGAAAGCCTCTGACGTATATAATTCACATGTGAATCCACAATGATTCGGTAAAAATCACCGAAGTGGTTGAAACTTAAGTTAATATATCGAATCGTCAAATACAAATGAATCGCCAAAGCGTTCATTATAAAAACATTAAACAATATGAACGTATTGGCGATTCTCAAAGACTTCACCTTTCGGTGTAAGTCGGTATTTGAAAATACTACAACCAAGATGAGCAAAAGGTTCCTCAACTGGCTGATTTTAACAATACGCACTGTGGCGTTGATTCCGGGCAAAGTCAATTTTACCCGGCTGTCGCGCTATGGCGGTCGTACAGCCAAGACCTTTGCTTCCAATTTCAAGACATCCGTAGACTGGATGAAAGTCAACATAGGTATGGCGCAGG
>Ga0209064_1001812_pt1 | contig 29109 bp, 34 predicted proteins | sample Inofromicrocosms_FD_187498 | JGI IMG/M metagenome (GOLD analysis project Ga0209064, IMG submission 187498) | Mouse cecum microbial communities from Vienna, Austria - Inoculum for glucosamine and mucus D2O microcosms (SPAdes) (version 2) | ecosystem: Host-associated > Mammals > Digestive system >... | reverse complement strand
TCTCTTTTGCCGGTGTTTATAGCGTTGAGGTTCCACCTGTTCCCTTGCCGAACACAGCAGTTAAGCTCTTCCGCGTTGACGATACTTGGTCTTCCCTGACCTGGTAAAATAAATCAATGCCGGCTTCTTCTTTTTCATGCCAATTCTTTTGAATTGGCATGAGCATTAATTCATAAGGGCCATTAGCTCAGTTGGTTAGAGCAACCGGCTCATAACCGGTTGGTCTGGGGTTCGAATCCCTAATGGCCCACCAATTTTAGGGGTATAGCTCAGTTGGTAGAGCAGCGGTCTCCAAAACCGCGTGCCGAGGGTTCAAATCCTTCTGCCCCTGCCATAACAGGAACATAAAAAAGATATGTTCTGCGAAAAACCCGATATATCGGGCTTTTTTCGCATATTGAGGGCGAAAAAAAGAGATAAAAAACCATAGATGCTTTTGGGCAAATTTAAGCAACTAGTGGGATTTGAACCGATAAAAAAGAAAAAAGGAAAAAAATAAAAGCAGATTTAAGAAAGAAAAACTTAAGTCTGCTTATTTTAATATGTAGAAAAAATAAAGCCGTTTTTGTTGCTAATCCACAAAAGGAAAAGCAAAATCAAAAACGGCTTTTTTTATTGTCCGAAAGAAGGTGATGCAGAATGTGGAAGGCATAAAGTAAATAAGCAAAAGAAGAAAGGAGAAAATATAATGGAAAATAATAAGTTAATAATCAAAGTAAAATTACTTAGAAAGGAACCTGAATTCGAAACGGATTCATGTGTAGTTGAAAAAGCAATAGCAGTTACTAATGAAGAGTTTGAAAATTTGAAAAGACATCCATTGCGGGACAATGATCTGATTGCGGAAAATGTAGATCTGATGAGTTGCGACAGTGAAAATAATTATCATTGTCTGTTGATATATGATGAAGAACAGGGAGACGGCATGTTGATTGAATCGGAGGGTGCAGTTTATGCACGGTATTCGCAATATGTGCCGAATGCAAAACTGTTGTATGAAAACCATATTCAAACTCACTCACAGGGAATGAAATTGGAATGCCCTGAAGAAGCAGAAGAATCGGAAGAAATGGAAATGAAAATATCAATGTAGGCGGTTAGGTTAAAAAAAACTTAACCGTTTTTTTGTGTCCAAAAGCAGAAAGGAGAAGATGTAAATGATTCGTGTATTTGAAGCGTTTGCGGGAATCGGAGGATTCCGAAGCGGATTGGAAAGAGTAGGAGGATTTGAAATAGTAGGCTGGTGTGAGATAGATAAGTTTGCGCAAAAGGCTTACAGAATATTGTTTGATACGGGAAAAGAGGAATTTTATGAGGACATTACAAAAATCAATTACGGAACAATGCCGGATTTTGACCTCCTCGTTGGAGGACCGCCATGCCAAAGCTGGTCGACAGCCGGACTTAGAAAAGGGTTTGAGGATGACAGAGGAAATATGTTCCTCGAATATATTAAAATCCTTGAAGCCAAAAAACCCAAGTATTTTGTTGCTGAGAATGTTGCCGGACTGCTTAGTCATTCGGAGGGGAGAAGCTACGGAATCATCCTTGAAAAGATTTGCGAATTGGGGTATAGCATATGCTGGCGTGTGCTTAACAGCGCAAATTTCGGAGTTGCCCAAGACAGAAAAAGAGTGTATCTTGTCGGATATCTTGGAGAAAGAAGTCCCATCGAAATACTGGCTTTCGGAGAAGTCTGCAAAGAAGATAGCGATGACAGCAGAGAACAAGCAGCCCTTAAACAGTTAATAGGAGGAAGTCAGGGATCACGGGCATATGCACCTGACGGACTTGCTTCTACGCAATGCAGCGGATCGGGAGGAATGGGAGGTAAGACAGGGTTATATCTGATAGATATGAATTCGCCTCCAAATTTAACGGAAAAGGCAAGGTGCATAACGACTAGGCAGGACAGCGGAGTGAGTAAAAGAAAAGGAGAGCATTCTGCGGTATTTGTAGATTTAAATGAAAATCCGAAAATAACAGAGAAAGCAAGATGTCTGCATACACGGTATGATTTGGGAGTAACAAATGGAAAACATAAAGGAGAGCGTTCGGGAGTTTTGACGGAAGAAGGACCGAGAGCGATAATAAATCCGTTTAAGGATAAAACTTATCAGAACGGCAGAAGGATAAAAGAACCGAATGAACCGATGTTTACGGTAACAGTGACGGACAGACACGGAATAATTCATAAAGGAAGAATAAGAAGATTAATGCCGTTGGAATGCTGGCGGCTTCAGGCGTTTACAGACGAACAGTTTGATAAGGTAAGGGAGGCAGGCATGTCAGACGCCCAGCTGTATAAATTAGCGGGAAATGCAGTAACGGTAAATGTTATTGAAGCAATAGGAAGAAATCTGATTGAATTTGATAAAGAAATAAGTCTACAAAAATGAATATAAATGCCGATAAAAATAGAAGAATATAATTATACATTGAAATGGAGATGAGTCAGATATGAAAATAATAAATATAGAAGCACAGCAGCTTAGAAGTATGAAAAAGCAAGAGGGCTTGGTGATACAGGGCTGCGGAGGAGATCTTAAGGAATGGGCAGAGGGAATAAACGAAATGCTGGCAAAATCGGGTATATTAAAAAATGACGGCAAGTTTGAAAAATGCTTTGTATTTGAAAATGAGAACTTAACATGTATGTTTTTCCCGTTTGAAGGTTTGCAGCTTGATGCAGGAAAGCTGGCAATGTGGAGATTGCAGACGCATAGAGAGTTCGGAGGCACATGGCTATCGGATTATGTACCGAACAGACTCGGAGAATTTGCTGCAGAACAGAAAAAGCCGGAGTGTGAGCTTATAGGTCATAACGGTAATATATTTAATTTAATGGGAATCGCATCAAAAACGCTGAAAGAAAATGATATGGCAGATGAGGCAAAGGAAATGTGCAGACGGATAACCTCCTCAGGCAGCTATGACGAGGCGCTGTGCATAATAAGTGAGTATGTTGAAATAACATCAGCAGAAGAATATGAAGAAGAAATGGGAATGGAGATGATTTGAGTGATAAATTTATTTATAGGAATGGTAATAGGGGGAACAACAGGTCTGTTTGTAGGCTGTCTGCTTACATCGGCAAAGGAAGCCGATAAGGAGATAGAAAGGCTTAATAATGAGCTTAAAGATAAGAAATAGAAAATAAATAAAAGTCGTTTTGCCGATGACAGAAAACATCTGTGATCAGCAAAGCGGCTTTTTCTGTCATTGCATGAAATGACGGGAAGGAAGCAAATGAACAGCTTTATGTCATGGGTAGGGGGAAAGAAAGCGCTGAGAGATGCAGTACTTGCAAGACTTCCCCCATATTATGAAAGATATATCGAGGTATTCGGAGGTGCGGGATGGGTATTGTTCCATAAACCGCCCGGAATGGATTTTGAGGTAATAAACGATTACAATTCAAATCTCGCCAATCTGTATCGTGTAGTGAGGGATAAACCGGAGAAGCTGAAATACAAGCTGAGATATGTTCTGAATTCAAGAGAGGATTTCAATTGGATATCAGGCTTACATAAAAACGGATTGTTTACACGCTTTTATGATGTAGACAGGGCGGCAAAATTCTATCAGCTGATAAGATACAGTTATGCAAGCAGTCTGGACAGCTTCGGAAGTCAGCTGCACTCGATGTGGGCGGATTTTCCGCAGATAGATATGGCAAGCAGAAGATTACAGAAAGTAGTGGTGGAAAACCGTGATTTCGAGAAGCTGATAAGGCAGTACGACCGCCCTGTCAGCTTTTTCTATTGTGATCCGCCGTATTTTGCAACGGAAAATTACTACAAGGATGTAGGATTTAAAACAGCGGATCATATAAGGCTGCGTGACAGCCTATTGGGAATTAAGGGAAAATTTCTTGTGTCCTACAATGACTGTCCCGAAATACGGGAGATATGGGATAAACCGAATATTCATATAGAATAAATAAGCAGACTGAACAATCTTGCCCAGAGATATGAGGGAGGATGTATGTATGAGGAATTATTTATATCCAATTACGATATGAGTGAGAGAAGAAACATGGTAAGACAGTTTTCGCTGTTTGATGAAGAAAACGGAGGGTTAAGTATATGAAAGAAAAGAACGAGATAACAGGATATGCAGAGGTAGAAAACGGAATGATCCGTATACCGAAGGTATACATGCCGGAGGGAGTGAAGCTGAAATTCAGACTGGAACTGGACGGAGAATTTGAAATAGCGCTATTTCTTGATAAGGACGAAAGCTGAAACGGAGGTATATATGAACGATATAAAGGTGTTTGAGCATGAGAAATTCGGAAAAGTCAGAATAGTATTAATAGATACAGAGCCGTGGTTTGTTGGTATTGATTTAGCTAAGGTTCTCGGTTATCGGAATATCAGCCGTGACATAAGGCGTCATGTTGATGCGGAAGATTATCGGAACTACCAAAGCGGTAGTTCCGAATTTAATAATCGTGGGGTAATAGTAGTAAATGAATCGGGTTTGTATGCCCTTATTTTAGGAAGTATTAAAAAAGAAGCCAAAGAATTTAAGCGTTGGGTAACTTCAAATGTACTTCCTACAATACGCAAATACGGAATATATGCCAATAGTGAAACCCTTGAAAGAATGATATGTTCGCCTGAAAATGTGATACGGATATGTACAATGCTGATAAATGAGCAGAAGAAAAATGATAAGCTGGAATTCGAGAATGAAAAGCTGGCGGAAAAGTGCGGTTACCTTGATAGGATATTGGAAAGCAAAAACGCAATACCCGTAACGGTAATAGCAAAGGATTACGGAATGTCTGCACAGGTGTTTAATGATCTGCTTTATTTTCTCGGAATACAGTATAAGCTGAAAAGCGGAACATGGGTATTGTATCAGAAGTATGCAGACTGCGGATATACAAAATCAAGAACATATCAGTATGACGAGGATAAAACAGCGGTACATACATATTGGACTCAGTCGGGAAGATTATTACTGTATGATCATTTGAAAAAATACGGATATCTGCCGATGTGTGAAAGAGAGGGATAGCAGTGGTTTATTTGTACAAGCATTCAATGAAAGCCGCAGAGGAAAACGGTGAAATTTCCTTATGGCAGGCAAGCAATAAGGAGAATATACTCTGTAAAAATGCAATAGAATCGGCTGTTGCAGATAATTTTGACGGGGCAGTTCTGAATAAAGCCGGAGCAAAACATGTCATAGCCGAATTCGGATATGATCGTACTATGTGGGTATTGGCGGCAAGTGTTTTGAGTAAAAAAGATGACGGACGGTTTTCACATGAGAACAGGGTGTGGGCAAGGTCTGTCATTCCGTTATATATTTCTGGGAATGATTATTTTCCTTATTCGTCTGAATCACATCCTGTATTACTCAACGGCTTTATAGATCAGATCAGGGAAATGTACAGCAGGCTCGGACTATTGGAAAAAGAGCAATGTATACAGTCAGATGAGCCGAGGAATTATGAGAAAAAACTGCTGATACTCAAACCCGAAGTTTTGAATGAGCAGTATAAAAATCCTATATATCAATACTTTTATGCAACAGGAGGATTCGGATGTGATCCTGAAAAAACAGGTAAAAAGGTGTTCGGACAGTTTTTAGCGGATAATGTAAAAACATATTTTTACCGTGAGGATTTCTTCGGAGAGGCAGACAGTGACAAGCTTCCTAAATGGGCAGTAAAAAGGCTTTCACAGCTTGAATTGCCGCAGATGAAAATCCGAGTGTTTCAGATAGAGCATGAAAAGGACAGCAAAAATCTTGCATATAGGGACTATGAATATGTAAAATCCAAAGGAGGAGTGGAATCTGCCGTATATCGTCAGGTATACGGAGGTACGGTGAACTGTGAAGGTCTTGAAAGCGTATTTGTACTATGCAATTCGGAAAATGCTCCTCCCGGATATATGGGAGAGTCAATGTCAGTAGGTAATGTAATAGAAATCTGCGAGGGAGAAGATAAAGGATTTTATTTCTGCGACAGCATAGGTTTCAAGCCGATAGAGTTTGATATAACGCAGACAGACCACGAAGATATGATGAAAATTCTTATAGTCGAGAATGATAAAGAACCCTATACTGCCGAGATACGAAATGATATAAAGGCTATGCAGTCAGTAGTGGGAGGAAGTATTGAGGCAATATATTTTGAACCGAAGGGAGACGCAATTGTATGGTGTAATGAAGAATTTCTGCTGAACAATTCCGAACCCAACAGAACGGTGGGCAGTTGTCTTGTTCACGGAACTTTTTATATATCGGGTAATTACCGAAATGAATACGGAGAGTGGGACATTTGTTCGCTTACAGACGAGCAGACGGAACAGTATTCCAAAATGTTTGAGCATCCGATAATAGCCGTAGAACAAACGGAAACGGAGGATATAGAGGAAATCTGCGGGGAATTTGAGCACTCTGAAGAACCGGGCATGAGTTTGTCATAAAAAGGAGAGTTAAGGTATGAAAGTAAAAGCGACAATAAACAGAATAATGGATAATGCCGATTCAATGATAAGGGCATATGCAAGCGTGTCATTTGACGGAGCGTTTGCAGTACATGGGATAAGGGTATGTGAAAATGAAAAAGGTAGATTCGTATCAATGCCGTCATCATCGTATAAGGACAGAAACGGAGAAACCAAGTACAACGAAATATTCCACCCGATATCAAAAGGAGCAAGGGAAGCTTTGAATCAATCAGTGCTGAACGCATATGATTACAAGCTTCAGCAGATGCAGGCAACGGAAATAGAGATAGAAGAAACTCAGGAAGAATCCGAAGAAGCCGAGGAATATCCCGAACAGGAGATAGGAATGTGATGTTGTGTTAAGAATTCGTTCACCGTGTGAATGTTTATTATGATATTATTAAAGGTGCAGCCCTCTATCGCAGGGCATGCCCCTCTTTTCAAACAGTTCACTGAACTGTTTGAAAATTCACCCTATACGGAGCTCCCGACGGCAAAGTATTTCGCTAACTGCGGTTAGCGACCAAGGCTCTGCCTTTGGAAACTGCAAGCCTTTAAAAAGGCTTGACCTAAACTATATATCTAAGACCAATGTTAAGAAATCATTGGTCTTTTTTTATTAAAGGAGGAAAAAGCTATGAAAAAACAAATGACAAGGATGTTATCGTTAATGATGACGGTAATAATGATATTAACAATGCTGCCGATAACAGCATTAGCAGAAGAAACAAAGATACAGATAGTAAACGCATACGAGCTTGCGACCAAAAACAAGATGACGATAGGAGACGGATATACACTGAATGCAGAGGACTATTGGTGCATGATTCACACATCAGACAGCATGAGAGCAGTGTACTGCATAGAACCCGGCAAGCATGTTTTAAGCGGTGACAGATATAACGAAAATGCAGCGGAGGATTATCTAAAAAAAGTTAAGAATAAAACGCTGTCAACCGAGGAAATTCAATCGGCTCTCAGAAGAACCTTTCTGTATGCATATACAGGAAAGCTTGACACAGGGGAATCATATCTGAAATATGCCGCTTCACAGCTGTTGGTGTGGGAGGTAATAGTAGGACAGAGAGATGTAGATTTTAATCGTGTAAGCAACGGATATACATCGGCAGAAAAAATGCTGAATAATTTTAAAAGCGAATATGCGGGACAGCAGGTAAGCAAGTATTATTACGATTACGAAGCAAAAATCAAGAATGATAAAAAATCGATATCTTTTGCAAAAAGTTCAAAGGAATCGGCAAAAAGCTCGGCAGTAAAGGCAGGAGCTGACGGAACATATACTTTCAAAGACAAAAACGGTCAGCTTGAGAACTTTGACGCATCAATAAGCAATGGAACAGTGGTATCCAAATCGGGAAACAGTCTGAAGATAAAAGCAGACAGCGGAAAAACCGCAATTGTAACGCTGACGCAGAATAATGTAAAGGAGTCGGGAGAACTGACCGGATTTCTTACATTGACAAGCGATTCAAGGCAGACGCTTGCCAAGCTTAAAACAGGGAAAAGAAAGTATTATGCGGCAGTAAAGGGCGTTTCGAACGGTAATCTTGAAATAATTAAAACATCCGAGGACGGTATAGTAGCCAATATAGAGTTTACCGTAAAGGGCAACGGCAAGACATACAATGTAAAGACAGACAGTAAGGGCAGGATAAAAATTCCCGATCTGACAGCAGGAGCGTATACGGTAACCGAAAAGGTTCCTGCCCGATATAAAAAGCAGAAATCTCAGAAGGTAAAGGTGCAGGCAGGCAAGACAGCAGCCGTATCGTTTTCAAATACCCTGAAAACAGGAGCAATAAGGATAAACAAGCAGTCTGAGGACGGGGAAAACGGAAACCGTACATTTGAGATCAAGGGCAGCGGTAAAACATATACAGTAAATACAAACAGTGAAGGAATAGCCGTACTCTCGGATATTCCCGTATATGACAAGGAAAACAAGAAGATAACATATACGATAAGCGAGAAAAATGTTCCGGTAAAGTATGTTGTTCCGGCAAATCAGAAAACAACTTTAACAGCAGACGCTACAACAGATAAGACATTTAAAAATATGCTGAAAAAGTTTATGGCAGAGGTAATAAAGAAAGACAGTGAATATGAAACCTCACAAGGTGATGGAAATCTTGCGGGTGCAGTTTACGGACTGTATCTTGACGGAGAATTGGTTGATACATATACAACCGATGAAAAAGGATACTTCAAAACAAAGGAATATGTCTGCGGAGATAACTGGACGCTTCGTGAAATTTCATCGTCAGAAGGATATTTGCTTGATGAAACTAGTTATTCTGTAGGAGCAGAAGCCAAAAATTATACAGTAGAACGCAATAATATTTCTTTGACGGTTAAGGAAAATGTCATTAAGGGTAAAATCTCACTGATAAAGCACAGTGATGATGGTACAACGCAAATAGAAACTCCCGAAGAAGGAGCGGAATTTGAGATATATCTGAAATCCGCAGGCTCATATGAAAAAGCAGAGGACACCGAAAAGGATTACCTTATTTGTGATAAAAACGGATTTGCCGAAACCAAGTTGCTTCCATACGGTATTTACATTGTACATCAGACAAAGGGATGGGAAAATACCGAATTAATGCAGGATTTTGAAGTGGTCATCAGTGAGAATGAAAAAAATTATTTCTATCTTATAAACGACGCCGTTTTAAAATCTTTTGTAAAAATAGTCAAAAAAGACGCCGGAACAGGTAAGACAATATGTGCTTCGGGTATAGGATTTAAGGTTTGGGATTGTAAAAACGAAAGATATATTGAACAGAAAATAAACTATCCGTCAGAGATGGTATTGGATACCTTCTACACAGACGAAAGCGGAACTTTAATGCTGCCGTGCGAACTGGTTTATGGAAATTACGAGCTTCACGAGGTACAGACAGCTGACGGATATGTGCTTGACAAAAACCCCGTACCGTTTACTGTTGACGGAAAGGAAGAAGTCATAACAGTCGAAAAATTCAATACCGCACAAAAGGGGAAAATCAGCCTACGGAAAACGGGAGATGTTTTTTCAAGGGTACAAAGAACTTCCTCGGCATATACTGATGAAAACGGAAAATTGATAGAAAATCCTACAACATATACTCCTGTGTTTGAAACGGGAAATCTTGCAGGAGCGGTATTTCAGGTTATAGCTTCCGAGGACATTATAACCGCAGACGGAACAGTCAGAGTCAATGCAGGAGATGTTGCCGCCGAGCTTACCACTGATGAAAACGGCTTTGCTGAAACCGATTTGCTCTATCTCGGTAAATATGAGGTAAGGGAAATCAAAGCGCCGTATGGATATGTTTTAAATACCGAGTCTCAGTTTGTTGAACTTGTATATGCAGGACAGGAAATAGAAGTCAGGGATACCGTAAATGCGAAGTTTGTGAACAATTATCAAAGGATTAAGATAAGTTTTGAAAAGATTATAGAACAAGACGAAGCCTTCGGAATCGGGGAAAATGAAGAATACAAAAATGTCAGATTCGGATTATTTGCAGAGGAAAAAATAACTGCGGCTGACGGTACTGAAATCCCTGCAAACGGCCTTATAGCCGAAATCGGTCTTGACGAAAATATGAAGGCTGTGTTCGCTGAAAAACTTCCGTTTGCAAAGTACTATGTGCAGGAGATTTCAGCGGACGAACATTACATACTCGGAGATAAAAAGTTTTCTTTTAATTTTGAGTACAGCGAAGAAGCAGAAACAGTAATTATCAATTGCGGAGAGTTTGAAAACAAGCTTAAAAGAGGAACGGTCAAGGGACTGAAAACAGATGACGAGGGTAATCCTCTTGAAAATGCAGTGTTCGGACTGTTTAAATCCGACTGCACGGAATTTACAAAGGAAAATGCATTAATGACAGCCGAGTCGGACGACAAGGGCTGTTTTTCTTTTGCCGATATTCCGTACGGTGAGTTTGCAGTAAAAGAGATAAAAGCTCCGACAGGATATATTTTGTGCGATAAGCAGTATTCAGTGAACATAACCGAGGATGATCAAGTAATTGAAATAACAGCGGAAAACAAGCCTGTAACAGTTGAGTTTTCAAAGCGTGATACCGAGGGTAACGAGCTTAAAGGAGCTAAGCTGCAGATTGTTGATGAAAAGGGAAATGTGATAGACGAATGGGTTTCGGAAGGTACAAATCATATAGTTAAAAAGCTTGAATCGGGTAAATATGTGCTTACCGAAACCGCAGCTCCAGACGGTTATGAGATAGCCACAGACATAAGCTTCGAGGTATTAGAGGACGGCACGGTCAAAGTCGGAAACACACAAACTGCTGCTGTATCCAAGGACGGAAATCCGCTGATAGTTATGGTAGACGAGGCGGAAGAAAAGCAGATAACTCCTCAGACGGGAGATAACCGCAGCAGACTTCCGGGGATTCTGCTGACAGGAACAGGTCTTTCAATACTTGTTATCCTTATACTGAAAAGCAGAAAAAAGAACGGAGGAAAAGATGAAAAGTAAGCTTTTAAAAACAGCGGCGGTCATATCGGCTGCTGCTTTAATTGCAGGAGGGATATATTTTCTGTTCCATGACGATTTGGCACAGAAGATAAGCTATGAAAAGCTAAAGCCGTTTATGCCGAATGTAACCGTGCTGAGTGTTGAATCAACAGAACAAATCAGCAAAGAGGACAAAGTGGAATTAAAAAAACAGGTTCGGGAACTGAATCAAAGCTATGACAGCTCAATAGGTTGGATATGTATTCCCGATACAAATATCAATTATCCGATAATGCAGTGGGAGGATAATGAATATTATCTTCACAGGTCATATGACGGCAGCTATTTGTATTCGGGTTCTGTTTTTCTTGATTGGCTGTGCAGCTCGGATTTTTCTGGAGATGTGAATATGCTGTACGGTCATAATATGCAAAACGGAAGTATGTTTGCGGACGTTGTGAATTTCATAAACGAGGATTACTTTGACAGTCACAGGTACGGCTGGCTTACGACAAAGGACAGTGTGTACAGAATAGAATTTTTTTCGGTTTCACAGCCGCAGAGTTACAGCGGAGTATACAATGTACTGAGATCGGGAGATAAATGGCTGAGAAAGCTTAAGAGCTTTAATGTGATAGACAAAGAAAGGAGATACTGTAATATCTTTATCCACCTGTACAAATTCAGAGGGGAGTTCAAGAACTGTTCTGACCGGAAAATTAGTTGAAGTTTAACGGAGGTATGTATATGAAAAAGAAGAAAGTGATTGTAATTATACTAACGGGAGTGGTAATGGCAGTGCTGTGCAGTATTACGGTGTTTGCAGACGGAGAGGTAGCAAATGCAGTAAGCAATACATGGACAAAGGCGAGAGGGCAGATAAAATCAATAGTAAACGATGTGGTGTTCCCTGTGATAGATGTTGTTCTGGCAATTTTATTGTTTGTAAAATTGGCAACCTCATATATGGATTATCGCAAGCACGGTCAGTTTGAATGGGCTGCTCCGGCTATTTTGTTTGGATGTTTAATTTTTTCATTAACAGCGCCGCTTTATTTGTGGTCTATAGTGGGTATGTAATAAAACAACAGGATTGAGGCAGAATGTTTGTTGGATATTGGTATAGCTATTTAGAGGAGCTATGTGGTATATTGTGTTGCGGAGGTGATGCAATGGACATAGCGGGCGAGCTGTACGATAAGTATGCAGACGAGATCTCAAAGGAAGCAGTAAATAATGAAAGATATCTGAAGTTAAAGAGAAAGCTCCAAAATATATCCGACGAGTTTGAAAAGCTTGATGATGAAATAAAGGAAACTGTCGACGGGTATATTGACATAATCTCACAGGAAAATGATATCTATTCGAAAGCCGCATTCCATATGGGATTCAGGCTCGGACTCAGAATACAAAAGGAAATGAAAGAATAACAGGGAAAAGCAGTCTTCGGACTGCTTTTTCAATTGGGAGGTGATAAAATGCGGTATATACCGTATAGCGAGGAGGAAAAACAGCTTGCCAACAGTGTAGATTTAGAACAGTTTCTTCAAATGAGGGGTGAAAAGCTGGAGAAAATCGGACGGGAATACAAGCTGGTATATTACGACAGCAGCGGCAAGCATGACAGTATAACGATAAACGGTTCGGCTTGGTTTGACCATAAGAATCAGTTGGGAGGCGGAGCAATAAAATTCATGCGTCATTTTTACGGTATGGATTTTCAGACGGCAATGAACGAATTACTTGGAAGAAGCGTTTCAAGCATATGCCGAAGTCCTCCCAAAGCGGAAGTAAAGGAAGAAAAGCACAAGGAGTTTAAACTGCCTGAGAAGAATTCGAATATGCACAGAGTGTACGCTTATCTTATCAAGCAGAGATTTATTGCACCCGAAATCATAACTCATTTTGCAAGACAGCATACGCTGTATGAGGACAAGGAGCATCACAATGCGGTGTTTGTGGGAGTTGATGAAAAGGGAGTATCCCGTCAGGCACATAAGCGATCCACAAATTCATACGGCAATACATTCAGAATAACCTGTGAGGGTTCGGATACTAAATACAGCTTTGCTCACTTCGGCGAATCGGAAAAGCTGTTTGTGTTTGAAGCGCCCATAGATATGTTAAGCTACCTGACTTTGCATCCGAAAAACTGGCAGCAGAATTCATATATCGCCATGAACGGAGTGTATGAAACCGCTGTTTTAACGGCATTAAAAGGACATTCAAATCTGTCTGAAATCGTAATTTGTACCGATAACGATGAGGGAGGAATTGACGCAGCTGACAGACTTACGGATATTCTGAAAGAACATGGATATGAAAACATTTCAAGGTTTTGTCCGCTTTTCAAGGACTGGAATGAAGTTTTGAAAGCACAAAACGGAGAAGCACCTCTTCCTGCCGTTTTTCACAGAAGAAAAGTTCTGTATTATGAAACGGTGTCGGAACTAAAGTATTTTAAATGCAGTCCCGACAGGTTGATTGACAGGTTATTAAAAACAATCCGAAACGGACAATATCATTATCTGGCCGAGTATGCACTTGCAGGCTCGGCATTTTTTATAGGGAGAAAAGATGAAGAATCCATGTTTGAAAGACTGAGAGCAAAGCTGTCGGACGAATACAGAGCGTATTCGGATAAAGGCAAGCTGTATTCCAAGCAGGAACAATTAAAAAGAACCTATCAGTTAGTGGTAAAGGATTTGCGGCATACACAGGCAAGAACAAAGGAACAGGTTATTCAGACTGCAAAATCACTGTATGAACTTGCAGACTGTGCGGTAAAATGCGAGGTGGAACAGCAGCTTGAAGCTCCGGTCATATCACAGGAAGCAACGACTCAGGTTGAAGAACCGTCTCAGGCGATGTGTATGGAGTATAGGTGATTTAATAGATGGAGGTGTAAAAAATGACGCAGACGCAGCTGATCGGCATTATTGTAATGTCGGTCATATTTATTTTACTTGCGGTACTGGTGTACTGTTCAAACAACTATTCATTAAACGGAATAAAGAAAAAAACTGTAGGACAAGGTCAATACGGCACTGCCCGTTTTTCAACGAAAGCCGAGGTCAAAAAGACATACATGCAAATACCCTTTGATGTGGAAAACTGGCGTAGGGGAAAAAATCTGCCAACTGTTCAGGGTACTGTTGTAGGGTGCAGAACCAAAGGAAAACGAACCTATGCTTTAATTGACGGTGGAGATGTTCATACGATGATGATAGGTGCAGCGGGAGTAGGCAAGGCTACAATGTTTCTGTAATCGACCTCAGAAATCCAACACGCTCGGATGAAAATAATATGCTTCATCTTGTGAAAGATAGAGGGAGCGGAAGCGATGTTTTCAGCAAGCCGTTCAAGGCGAATATAGTTATGAAAACAGGAACGCATCCGATGATAGCTTTGGATAATCTCCGCACTTTGACTGTGATTTGAGGAAAAGGATATATCTTCTGTTATGCAAATTTGGTTGGATTCAAATTTAGAGGCACATTCATTTATAGAGGAGAGCTATTGGAAAAACAAATATGAAGCTGTTGAAAAAATGATATTAAAAGCAGAAATATATGTTTATGAGGATAGCGATGGTATAAACGGATTTGTCGGATTGATAGAAAACTATATTGCCGGAATATTTGTTAGAACAGAAAAACGTTCGAAAGGAATAGGAAAACAGCTTATTGATTTTGTTAAGCGTAAATACAACGCTGTGACATTAGATGTATTTGTTAAAAATACAAGAGCAGTAGATTTCTATATAAGAGAGGGATTTTGCATTCAAAACAAACATATTGATTATGATACACAGGAAGAAGAATATACCATGTGCTGTAAAGCAGATATTGATTAAAATTAAGGAGTAAAAGGAATGTCAAACAAGTACAATTTAGACCGAGAAACCTATAGAGCAATAAAAAAGATGGACAGAGTGCAGCTGGAAAAAATCCTGACGGATGTATATGTGTCAGGCAAAGAGGATGCAGAACTGGGATATATAGATTTAAGCGAGCTGAAAGCAGCTATCGGACAGATAAAGGGAATAGGAGAAAACAGGCTGAACGAAATAATGGATGTTATTCAAAACTTTGTGGATAATGCGGAGAAAAAAGAGGATTAATTAAGATGAGTGAGGCTTACAGGTGCGCTTGGTGTCGCGATAACGGAGCTAACGGAAAAAAATAATAGTATTATAAACCGCTGATTTTAATCAGCGGTTTTTTATATGGGAGGAAAAAATGAAAAAGAGAAAAGCACAACGATGTAAAAGCTACAGAAGAACCAAAAAGTATTACATAGCGATTCACAGCTGTGAGCGCTGTTTTTATGAAAATCTGAAAAGACCGATAAATCATCAGTCCATTGGGACTGATTTTTTATGGAAAGAAAAAAGGAGGCGGTGTAAATATTTGACTGGATAGGCGACGCTTTAGGCTGGGTAGGAGATAAGATATCAGGAGCGGTATCAAGCGTAGGTTCTGCAATTTCCGAAGCAGTGTGGGATATAATGCTGGAGTGGCTGTTTAAAACAATTTACGGAGCAGTCGCGGATTTCTTCGGTATGATAAACTCAATGGCAGCGGAAATATTCGAGCTTAATTGGGTAAATGCATTTTTAAGCCTGTTTTCATCGTTCGGCTGGGCATTGTTCGCGGCAGGACTGGCGGTGGCTGTGTTCGATACGGCGATAGAATATCAGTCGGGCAGGGTAAATATACAAAGCACATGTCTGGCTTTATGGCGGTAAGTCTGTTTACAAGGCTTCCTGTTGCCTTGTATAAGTTCTGTATAACCCTTCAAACAACATTCTCAGACGATTTGATGAGTTCGTTTACAGGTTCGGTAAGAGGAAATTTGGGAGATACGGCAAGTGTAGTTTTAAAATCTATGGCAGGGTATTCGGGACTGATCGGAATATTAACGGTAATAGCTCTTGCATACTGTGTAATAAAGCTTTTTTTTGCAAATATAAAAAGAGGAGGCATACTGCTGTTTCTGGGACTGCTTACATGGCAGACAAATATGCTTTTGGGACTTGGAATAATGTTGTCGGCAAGCGAAGTACCGAGAATAGCACAGCAGTTCGGACTGGATACAAGCGTGAGATTTAATATGGTGAGTGTTTCAAGTACAATCAATACCGCTGTCCGTGCAGGAAAGTTTGTTACATCAAAATTTGCATAGGAGGTTTTTATGAAAACATATATATATCCGCAGAATCTGAAAGCGGCGTCAAGGCTGTGGCTGTGGAGCATAAAGGATTTTCTGATAATATGTATAGGACTGATATTATCGGTGGTGATATTAACTCAAGTATGGTCGTTTATGCCGTTCGGAATAACGGCGATGTTTGCGTTTTTGTCTATACGCATGGAGGAAACAACGATAATGGATTATATATTCTGTGCGTTTAAGTTTTTTGTGACTTCACAGCAGTTGTTTTATTGGAGGTAAAGGAATATGAAGAAAGTAAAAAAGCAGAGAAAAAAATCAACACAGACATTATTAGGGCTACAGAACTTCGGGAAGTACGGATTGAAAACAGATAAAGCAGAGCTAGTGTTTTACAGTGTGCAGCCTACAAATATATCGGTGCTGTCAGACGAGAATATAGATGTTAAAGTACATCACTTAATGTCACTGCTGTCGATGATACCCGAACTTGAATTGATATGCCTTGACAGCTGTCAGTGTTTTGACGCTAACAAGCAGAATATCATTCAGAGGATAGAAGAAGAAAAGAATCCTGAGATAAGGAAGATACTGCAATCGGACTTGGAGTTCTTAGACAGTATTCAGGTGGAAATGTCTACGGCAAGACAGTTTCTGTTCTGTCTGAGGATAAACGATAAAAAGGAAGGACAGTTATTTCAGCAGATAAACCGTTCGTCAAAGCTGATAGCCGAACACGGATTTGATGTCAGACAGCTTAAAAAGGAGGATATCAAGCGAATGCTTGCCATATACTTTGAGGTATCAATGAACGGAGAAGAAATAGAATTAATTGAGGGTGAAAAATATTTGGAGGCAGCGGTAAATGAAAAAAATTAAGAGAAAATCAAAGGTTTTGACACCGGAACAGGCAGAGGAAATAAGGGTACAGGAGTTTTTTGACAGAATATCGCCAAGTACGGTAAAGTTTTTTACAGACCATTATATATGCGGAAACAGTTACAAAAGTGTATGGGCGGTAAGGGAATATCCCACATCAACGGAAGAACAGGCAATATTGTCACACTTAGCAGACCGAAGCGGAGTAACGCTGAGAATATACAACAGACTTGTGGACAGCTCGGAACAAAGGCAGATAATACAGCATGCAGCCCGAAGAAACAAGCTGATGACAACAGTAAACGATGTTACCGATTCTATTGAGGCGGAAAACAACTTGAAAGATGTGGTTCAGCTGATAGCAGATCTTAGAAGAAACAAAGAACCGCTTTTGCATACGGCTGTGTTTATTGAACTGAAAGCAAGTGATGAAGAAAAACTGAAAGTACTGCAGTCGGAAATTTTAATGGAGCTTACCCGTTCCAAGATTACGGTAGATAAACTGATACTCAGACAGAAAGAAGGAATGCTGTCGGCATTGCCATTCGGACATAATGCGTTCGGAACGCTGTTTGAAAGAGTACTGCCTGCAAGCGCTGTGGCAAATCTGTATCCGTTAAACTATTCAGGCAAAACCGATGAAAAAGGCTTTTATATCGGACGAGATAAATTCGGTACGAACATTCACCTCGGCGGTACATATCTTGACCTAATGTCGGGAGAATATATGATAAATCCGTTAGAACCGAAAAGCTTCGGCGACCAGCGTAACGCTGGACCCATTTCGCACACCTTAAAAAATCAAGAATCAAGGTCTGATTCCTGCGATGATAATAACGGTAATCCTGAAACATTCCGAAAGGTAACAAGGTTAAGTCAGCACATAAGTTATTTAAAAGACTTTTTCAGAACATACAAGGATTTTACCGATGCAGAGATTGATACAATTGAAATTATGCTGATGAAGCTGTATGCGAGATTTGATATAGACGATGTGACCGATCTTGACAGTCTAAAGCCGGAAGATTATCCTGTTATGGAGGATCTGTACAACCTTATTGAAAAGGAATATATGATATTCGATCATGAGAAAAAACATTTGTACACAGAGGAAAATTTGCAGAACATATGTCTTGGACTGCACTCCATGTGCAAAGGAGCGGAAAGCAAATACTTTAACGGTCATACGAACATAAAGGACAGCAAGTTTTTATGCTTCGGAGTAAAGGGACTAATGGACACAAACAAAAAGCTTAAGGACACCTTGCTGTTTAATATTCTAAGCTACATGAGAAATCAGCTTTTAGGCAAGGGAAATACGGCTGCGGCAATAGATGAATTGTATTTGTTTTTAACTAATTTAACGGCAATTGAATATATCAGAAACGCAATGAAGCGAGTGCGTAAAAAAGAGTCCTCGATAGTGATATCGTCACAGAATGTCGAGGACTTTCTGCTGCCTGAAATCAAAGAATTTACAAAGCCGCTGTTCTCGATACCGACCCATCAGTTTTATTTCAATCCCGGAAATATCGAGGTACAGGCATTTATTGACACACTGCAGCTTGAAATGTCCGAATATGATTTGTTTAAATATCCTGCGAGAGGTTCGTGTCTGTACAGATGCGGAAACGAGAGATATCTGTTACAGGTAATAGCTTCGGGTTATAAGGCTAAACTGTTCGGTAAGGCAGGAGGAAGATAATATAAATGAAGAAACTAAAGAATCAGGCTTAGGTATAATAATAAAACAAGCGTAAAAATATAAAGTATTTAAAGCAATTGCAATATGATGAAGATGAATAATCTGCTTGATTAAGTGTGGAAAATATGGTATAATAATATCAATAAGGAGGAGGTTTTATGAAAACAAACAAGCAGCTTATTGATGAAGTAAACGGAACGATGAACATAGAGGGAATGCCTTTGACTGATGCAGATATAAGACGTATGAAAGAATATCTTAATGAACCTTCAAAATTTGAAGATATTATTAACTTTTTAATAGAAAAGCATACTGTATATGCAGATAGGATGTAATGAATGCCGGATCAGTATTTTTACGATTACGAATGGGACGAAGAATATTGTTACCCAAATTCAAATGTATTGAAAAATAAACTGAATATAATAGATTCTGAACAACTAAATAATGCAGAACGTGAAATTACAGCTATGAAAATTCTTTATTTTAAGAAGAATCCAATTGCAGGTAAATTTGATTTTAATCATCTGAAAGAAATTCACCGTGCCATATTTTCGGATATTTTTATTTGGGCTGGAAAACCAAGAAATGTTAATATTGCAAAGGGCAATATGTTTTGTTTATCACAATATTTAGATAGTTTTGCTTCTTCAATATTTGAGAAACTTAAGTCAGAAAATTATTTACTTGAAATCCCAAGGGAAAAAGTTCCGAAAAGACTGGCATATTATCTAAGTGAGATCAATGTTTTACACCCTTTTCGTGAAGGAAACGGTAGAACACAGAGATTAATGATAGAATATCTTGCAGGCATAAATGGATTTAGTGTAGATTATTCACATGTATCCAGACATAATATGATAGAAGCGAGTGCATATGCGTTTGCACAAAAATATGATAAGATAAATCAGATGTTCAATGATATTACTAAGCGTATTTCCTTAGAAGAACAAGAAGAGTATATTCGGTGTTTTTTTGGAGATGAAAGTCCGCAATTAAAATTATTTTGTAGTATCGAGAAAAATAATTTTAATACATGTGAAGAAGAAACCGAAGAAATGGATTTTGAAATGAAAATGGAATAGGAACATATGAAAGCCGCATAATGCGGCTTTTTTTATTGTGCTGAAAAGGAGGGAAAAGTAATGAGTATAACAGCAGGAGCAATAGCCAAAAAGGCAGCGGTGATATTGGCAAAGGATAAGCGGACATGGAAAGCAGTGGGACTAATAATAGGGATTGCCATAGCTATAGCCTTGCTGCCTGTGATGGTTTTGCTTGCAATAGGAAGTCAGCTTTCATCTGCGGAAACGCAGAACATAGATTATTCTGCATATGTTCAAAACCTGAGTACTGAGCAGAAATCTCAGCTTTCACAGATGGAAACGGACGGTAAAGCAATAGCAGATGAGCTGTCAAAGTTAGGTTTAAAAACGCAGACTGTAAAAGTACAGATGATATATCTTACCTATTTTGAAAATTTTTCAAAGGGTAAGAATTTTTTTAAGGATTACTGTGCTTGTTTTAAAGAGAAGGATAATAAAAAGCTGATAGAAAATCTAAATGGAAAATACGGACTGAAAATCAGTTATGAAGAATTTATGAGGTCATATTCTGTGATTGCAAATGTCAGTATAGACAGCAGTTTGTTTTTAAATCTCGATGTGAAAAACAATATTGACTTAGCTAGGTGGGCAGAAAACGCATATGAAACTCAGTGGGGATATGTTCCTCATACAGACGGAAATGTTCTGACGAAAGAAAAATATAAAGCTCTGAAAGAAAAATATCCAAAGGATATAAAAGAGGAATGTGATAAATGGCAAAGCAGAAGAACGACAGATAATTATAACTTACTGAGATCATATCTGTGGTATGACAGCAAAAGCAGAACGATATTAATTGATAATTATTCGATTTCCGATATGAGTGTGCAGGAGCTGTACAACTCTGCGTCAGTCAAAGGGAGTATAGAAAAGCTTCCCGAAAGGTTAGGAACTGCTGTTATTAACGGAGATATTATCGGGATTTACATTGGAAACGGTAATGTCATTTATGCAAAATCTGTTACAGACGGAGTGGTCAAAGAATCTGTAAAGAATGCATCCTGGAAAGCGTGGTTTGAAATACCGTGGATAGAGTACGGAGAAGAAAAGAATTTCAGCAATGAAATTCAGTTTGATGAATATGACAAAGCCAAGAAAAACAATCTTGGACTTGTACAATGGGCAAAGCAGGCACACGAAAACGGCTGGGGATATGTGTACGGAACATACGGAAATGTGTTAACTGAATCAATTTTACAGGACAGAGCTTCAGTATTTGGCGGAGAAGTGACAAGCTATATGGATTTTATCCGTTCAAACTGGCTTGGCAAGAGGACATCGGATTGCGTTGGACTGATCAAAGGATACGGCTGGTACGACAGCAAATCAGGTAAAATAACGGTCGGAAGTAACGGCATGGCAGATGTAGGAGCAAACGGAATGTTTGAAAATGCCAAGGTAAAAGGTACGATAGATACGATACCAGAAGTTCCCGGACTGGCTGTATGGAGTGACGGTCATATCGGAATCTATATAGGAAACGGAGAAGTAATTGAAGCCATGAACACACTAAGAGGTGTTACAAGAACCAAGCTTGCAGGCCGTGAATGGACTCATTGGTTACAGATCCCGTATATCAGTTATATTCAAAATGAGAAAAAGGAGAAGAAGTGATGAAAATATATTTAAAAGACGGCAAATATAATGTTTATATAAAAGATTTTCTTATGACATTTTTTGAATTGAAAGATACATTGGATCAGATGAAAATGAAAAATGATTCAAAAGTTCTGTTTAAAATTTCTAAATACGATAATGTGAAATTGCCCAAAATCCTTTGCAAACAAGAATTTTCATCGGATATTTACAAGATAAATTTGTTTGCGGAAAGATACGAAAAGCTTGACAAACCCGGCTGTGCGGCGTTCAAGAGTTTGATTGAAACAAAACCCGAAAGCAGTTTTGAAGATATATTGTTGATGACTTATGGTTTGGATAGTGTTCCTGTAATCCATGCTCTTCATTAGAAGAATTGGGTGAAGCTATGATAGCAAACGATATGGTTGAAGAATTGAATGAACTCCCCGATGAATATATAGACCTTATTGACCGTGAGAAAATAGGCAGACTGTGTCAGGACAGAGAGAACGGTATGTTTGTTGACGGATATTATTGTGTGCCGTCTGCCTATGAAAAACAGGACATTAATATTGAAATCGGCGAGGGTGAAAAGTGTTTTTTCCGTCTGCTGATCGCACCTTCTTCTATTGGTGAAGAGCCGACAGATAAGCTTGCACAGTGGATATCACTGCCATGTGAAAGGAAACAGCTTGATGAAATCGCCAAAACATTCGGAGCAAATAGAATCGAAGATATGGTTTATTGTGATTTTCAGTCAGCTCTGCCGATGATCACCGATGAGCAGTTTGGTGATATGGACAGGATAAATGAACTGAATTTGCTTGCGGAAAAACTGTTGGGGCTGTCCGATTATGATTATATAAAGCTGAAAGCAGTAATGGAGAGTCAGTATTTCAGGGAGATATCCGATGCTGTAGAGTGTATAAATTGTATTGATGAATATGGTTTTGACATTAACATAAGAAATGAAATTGAATTCGGAAGGGAATATTTATCAAGAAATTTGCCGACTGATTTTAACTTAACAGTGCTTGAAGATATAGATTTATATGATTTCGGAAGTAAAATTTTAAAATGCAAGGGAACGATTTCAACTTCATATGGAGTAGTACAAGGAAAGAATCAGGACTTGTATTCGGCAATTACTGTTCAACAGGAACAGAATATCACAGAGGAATGTGAGGAAGAAATGTCAGAGGATGAATCACAGGATTTTAATATGGGCATGGAGATGGGATAAACCATGTTTTATTCTTGATTAAAGTTATATAATATGGTATAATAACTTTAAATTAATTGTGTAAATTTAGGGTTGGCGGTGATTAAAATGTCTGATACGCAAGAACTGAAAAATGAACGAGAATGTTCTTATGAATATGGATTACCGGATTATCTTGAACATGATTTAAAGGAGTTTAAAAAAGCGATAGAAACTCATTCTTCATTAATTGATTGTTGGTGGGGAGAATTATATGGAAGTATCAACATGGCAGAAATAAGCGATGGGTTAATCACTCATGAACAGGCAGAATATCTGAGAAAAAAGTATTTATGGAGGTGGAGCGATTGAACGGTAAATTAGATTTTACTAATTGCAGGAGAATTTATGGTAAAGCTTATAACGGAGCTAATGGAAAGAAAATAGCAATTGAGTATAACGGAGAACAATTTATGCTGAAATTTCCTCCGTCAGCAGAAAAAAAACCTACAGATTTATCATATACAAATAGTTGTTTTAGTGAATATATAGCCTGTAATATTTTTAATATGTTGGGAATAAAAGCACAGGAAACTCTGTTGGGTGAGTTTGAGGTAAATGGAAAGCCGAAAATTGTTTGTGCATGTAAAGACTTTACTGTTGATAATAATGTGCTGTACGATTTTTGCTCAATTAAGAATACAATAATTGATTCAGAACATAATGGAAGTGGAACTGAGCTTACCGAAATATTAGAAACTATCACTAAGCAGCAATTTGTTGATCCGGTCGAATTGATGGAGCATTTTTGGAATGTTTTTGTTATAGATTCATTTCTGGGGAATTTTGATAGGCACAATGGAAATTGGGGCTTTTTATATAATAGTCAAGTGCAAAGAGCGGAAATTGCCCCGGTTTTTGATTGCGGAAGTTGTCTTCTCCCACAGGCTGACAAACATGTAATGAGTTTAATATTGAATAATAATGATGAAATGAATGCAAGAATATATAATTTTCCAACCTCTGCAATTAAAGATCACGGAAGAAAAATAAATTATTTTGATTTTCTTATGAAAGCAGAATATGATGAATGCAGGGAGGCAGTATTAAGAATAGCTCCTAAAATAAATATAAGAAAAATATCTGAGTTAATTTATTCTATTTCTTATTTAACAGATATTCAAAAAGATTTTTACACAAGTTATATTGAAGCAAGAAATGCAAAGATAATCATTCCGTCATTGGAGCATATAATAAGTTTAAATGTAAATCAAATAAGTGAGTGTAATGAAATAGAGGAATTAGACCAGGGAATGACAATGAAATATTAAATTATAGAGTCGTTAATCGACTCTTTTTCTATTTTATTATGAGGAGATGTGCATATGAAAAAATCAGTAATTGTGAGTGTTGAGAGTGAAAAGCTCTCGGCACTTGAAATGTATTTAGGACAGAAAAATCTGAAGCTGACAGAGGAACTTGATAAATGCATAGAAACATTGTATCAGAAAAATGTACCGTCAAATGTCAGAGAATTTATTGAAATGACAACTGCCAAAAAGCCTGCAAGGAAACAGAAGAACGATGCTAATGATGAATTGAATGGTCAGTCTGAGTAATAACTGACAATTTACATTTGAAACTGAAAAACGAATTGTCATGCCGGGATACCGACTAACTCGCCCCGTGTCGCACGACAATGCCTGTATGAGGTTTTAACAAGGCAGTGGGAAAGTTTACCCCATAGGACTGTCGGGGCAAATTTCGGGCGTTTGCCGCAGAATTTGAGAAAGTGAAAAGAGGAAAGGTTTGATGGAAATCGAACCTTTTTTTCTTTGCCGGTTAAAGTTTTGGCGTCAAAATTGCCGCCAAAACAATCACAGCATCGGGCAAAGCCCGCTGCATAGAGGTTTGAGAGAGTAAGATAAGTGGAGTCAAAAGGGGAGGTTTGAAAAAATCATGGAGTCAAATATACAGAAAAAAAGAGAAAACTCCGAAGATACGGAGCTTTTCGGTGGAGTCACAGAGGAAAAAATCAAATTTCCGCTGTATGTATATCCCGATACAATGGAAAAGGTGGATATGCTGTATAAGTTTGATAACTGCAGTTCAAGAACTGAGTTTATTGAAAAGGCAGTGCGTTTTTACTGCGGTTATCTTCTGAATAAGGAAAGTACTGCAGCAGAATTTATTGCTCCTCAGCTTGCAGCGATAACAGAGGGAATAGTTAAAGGAAGCGAACAGAAATTATCAAGGTCATTATTCAAGTTAGCGGTTGAAGTGGGAGCGTTGACTCATATGGCAGCGGCGATAAATGAAATAGATGACGATACTCTTCACAAGCTTAGAATTATGTGTGTTGACGAGGTTAAGCGTATCAACGGAATTATTAATTTTGAAAAAGCAGTCAGGTATCAGAGGAGTGATGAGTAGTGTCACAGATAATAGTAACAAGCCGATATTTAAAAAGCGGAACTGAAACCAAACGAAAAAATTACACAAGATACATTGCGACCCGTGAATCAGCAGAAATCCGTGAACAGAATAAAATTGACATAGAAGCTCCTGCAACAGACAAACAGCAGGAGCTTCTCTCTGAATTGCTTGAAGATTTTCCCGAAGCAAAAAAGTATTTGGAATATGAGGATTATAAAAATAACCTGACAGTTGAAAATGCAAGTGAATTGATATCGGCAATAATAGAACGCAATGCAGATGTTATCGGTAACCGTCAGAATTTTGTGGGTTACATGGCAATGCGTCCCGGAGTTGAAAAAAGAGGTTCTCACGGTTTGTTCAATGATAAGGACGAGCCTATAATTTTAAATCAGGCGGCAAATGAGATTGCAAATCATCCGGGGAATGTCTGGAGTCATGTCGTGTCGCTCAGACGAGAGGATGCAATTCGTCTGGGTTATGATAATTCAGATAGGTGGCGTGACTTAGTGAAAAGACATATCTCGGATATATCAGAAGCACAGCGTATACCGTTGTGCAATCTGAAATGGTATGCGGCGTTTCATGATACCACCCACCATCCGCATATTCATCTGCTTGTGTACTCGTCAAATACAAAGCAAGGTTTTCTGACCAAGCAGGGAATAAATAAAATCCGTTCGGTGTTTGCAAACGATATTTTTTATGATGATCTGCATTCAATATATCAGAAACAAACTGTCAGGCGTGATGAACTGAAAGCAGAATCGAAAAAGTATGTTGAGAACTTACTGAAGGAAATTGCTCAGGGAGATTTTGAAAATGCAGAACTTGAGGAGCTGATAAAAACTTTACATATGCAGCTTAAAAACTGTAAAGGGAAAAAAGTGTACGGATATCTTCCTACGAATGTTAAGGAAACTGTTGACAAAATTTTTAAAGAGCTTTCAAAGGACAAAAGCATTCAGTCTTTATATGAGAAATGGTGTGAACTTGAAAGACAAAAATACAAAACCTATACTCAGAAAGAAAAGGAATTTCCACCGCTGTATGAAAATAAGGTTTTCCATTCGGTAAGGAACAGTATAATAGGTCAGGTTTTTAATACAGACGCACTAACCGGATTTGTTGATTACATGGACCCCGAACCGACAGAGGTCACAACCGATGAAGATATTCCTCCGCCGATTGAAGATTACATAACGGAAGAAGATTTCAAATGGAACGATGAATATGCGGTAACAGTTGATATTGATGATACACTTAAAAGCAAATATTATATCAAATGGAGTACTTCATACAAAAAAGCCTGTAAGATTATTTACGATAAAAAATCCGAGAAAGAGGGTTATGAGAAAGCCGAACAGCTTTTAATATCCGAAGCTGATTCGGGTAATGTGCTTGCAATTCATGACCTTGGTAAACTGTACTCCACAAAAAAGCTCGGCGAAAAGGACGAGGAAAAGTCATATAAATATTATGAAAAAGCATTGCAGGGATTTACGGAGACAGAACCCAATGGGGACTTTATGTTTCCATATGAAAATGTATGTCAAAAACCAGTGGATATGCGTTCGTATATTTGGTATAGAATAGGAAAAATGCATTGCTATGGTTTAGGTACACAACAGGACTATGAAAAAGCGTTTGAATGGTTTTTAAAATCGGCACAGGAGGGTAACAGGTTTGCACAGTACAGTTTGGGGAATCAGTATTATTATGGAAACGGAACAGATAAGGACTTGTCACAGGCGTTTCAATGGTATATGAAATCAGCTGAACAAGGACAGCCGTATGCTGCTTATGCGGCAGCTCAGATGTACAATAAAGGTGAATATGTATCCAAGGATGAAAATCAGGCACAGGAATATTACAAACAGGCTTTAGCGGGGTTCCTTGAACTTGAAAGCAAGAATCAGGCTGACGATAATCTATTTTATAAAATCGGAATAATGTATAAAAACGGTCTGGGAACGGATATTGATATGGATAAGGCGATTAATTATTTCATGCGTTCGGCGGAGCTGAATAATACAAATGCAAAGAGGACGATTGCGCTTGAATATTTATCGGGAAAACACTTGGAACAGGATATAGAAAAGGGACTTGAAATGCTAACAGAATGTGCAGACAGGGGAGATATCATGTCTTGTTACAAGCTTGGTAAAATATATTTTAAAGGCGAGATAGTGTACAAGGACTTGAATACAGCTGAAAAGTATTTTCTGAAAGCCTCCGAGAAAGAAAATCAATATGCTTTGTATTCCCTTGGCACACTGTACCTTGAAAAAGAAAAGTACAATATTGATAAAGCGGTTAAATATTTAAAAAAAATGGTTGATTATCTCAAAAAAGCCTTGATTTACGGGCATACAAGCAGGATTTCAAGCTGAATTTACTACCAATTTACTACTTTTGAGGGAAAGAGCCTTGATATGCCGCCCGGAACCCTGCAAGCCCAAACACCAGCACACAGCATTGAGAAAGAATAAATGAAAACTGAATACGACGCAAACGCGGCGTTTCTCTATCCCTACACGGGAGAACAGGAACGCCGCTTTTTTTATGCCCTCATGTTACGCAGTAGGGGCAAAAAGAGCCTTGCTACAAGCGGCTTTACGGGCGCGTTTTTAACAGGGACAGGGATTTATACCTAAACCCGGCAAAACGGCGTTCTATCGCGTAACAAATCCACAACCAAAGGAGTGATGAAGCTATGGCAGTTTTCCGAGTGGAGCGCAACAAGGGCTATACCGTTATGAGCAACCACCATTTACGCAACAAGGAACTGACCTTAAAGGCAAAGGGGCTTTTGTCGCAAATGCTGTCACTTCCCGAAGATTGGGACTACACCCTTGCGGGGCTGTCACAGATCAACCGGGAAAGTATCGACGCTATCCGCACCGCCATATGGGAGCTGGAAAAAGCCGGATATATCAAGCGGCAGCAGGGGCGCGACGCAAAGGGCAAAATGACTGCCATTGAATACACCATTTACGAGCAGCCCCAGCCGCCGGACGACACCCCGCCGGGATTGGATAACCCGACATTGGAAAATCCAACACCGGGAAACCCGATATTGGAAAATCCGACACCGGGTAAACCGACGACGGAAAATCCAACGCAATTAAATAAAGATATACAAAAGACTAACTTACCAAAAAAAGAAAAAAGAATTACTGATGAACAAAGTACCCATTCCATTCCTATCCTTTCCCCTAACCCCTCTCCCTCTGACAGAGAAGCGGCTATGCCGCCGGAACGGAAACGAAAGGAATCGGACGCACAGACAGCTTTTGAGATTTACCGGGAGATCATCAAGGACAATATCTCCTATGACATTCTCATGCAGGATATGAAGTTTGACGGGGACAGGCTGGACGAAATTGTTGACATCATGCTTGAAACCGTATGCACCCGGAGAAAGACGATCCGCATTGCCGGGGACGACTACCCCGCCGAGCTGGTGAAAGCAAAGTTTATGAAGCTGGACGGCGAACATATCCGCTTTGTGCTGGACTGTATGCGGGAGAACACCACCAAAATCCGCAACATCAAGCAGTATTTACGGGCGGTGCTTTTCAATGCCCCGTCCACAATCGGCAACTATTACACGTCCCTTGTGGCTCATGATATGGCAAGCGGCGCACTTGCGCCACAGGAGCCGCACGACCCCTATTCATTCAAACCGGGCGAAAGCCTGTAACCACAAAAGGAGGATTTTATTATGGCACAGAAAATGACGGGAGCATTGGTATTTGACGAGCGCACAGACCGCTACGACATCCGCTTTGACCTTGCCAGCTATTACGGCGGGCTGCATTGCGGGGACTGTTTCGACGTGTTCACCCGCGGCAAGTGGAAGCCTACCCGTATTGAAATGAACATGGCGCAGGAATGGTACTTGGTAGGTATCAGAGCCGACGACTTAAACGGGCTACGGGTGCGTATCTGACCGCCGCCCCATAGACTACCCCGAAAGGAGGGACAGACCCCATGCAGGACGAAATCAACGAAAAAACCGTTGCCCTGTATATCAAGACCGGGAAGCTGACCGCCGAAGTGCT
>Ga0209064_1001806_pt1 | contig 29245 bp, 27 predicted proteins | sample Inofromicrocosms_FD_187498 | JGI IMG/M metagenome (GOLD analysis project Ga0209064, IMG submission 187498) | Mouse cecum microbial communities from Vienna, Austria - Inoculum for glucosamine and mucus D2O microcosms (SPAdes) (version 2) | ecosystem: Host-associated > Mammals > Digestive system >... | reverse complement strand
CTGTCTGAAAACCTGCATTCTACATACCCGGTTTTCAATGACGACAAGGAATCTGTCTGCGGCATAGTGTCATTGAAGCAACTGATACTTATGCTTGGCCAAGAACAGTTCTTCATAGGAAAAGAACTGTCGCCGGGACTGTTCCTTCCCGAAAGCATGACCGTATACGATGCCTTGGACACATTCAAGCGCACACGCGAGCACTCGGCACTGATATGCGATGAATACGGCTGTTTCCAGGGCATAGTAACCCTGCGCGACATTCTCGACGGGCTTATAGGGGAAACTGTATCCGACGGAAGCGCGCCAATGCTGATAAAACGCCCCGACAAGGATGAATGGCTTGTTGATGGGCAGTGCCCCATCTACGATTTCCTCTCATACTTCGACCGCGGCGACTTGTATTCCCCGGCCACATACTCCACAATAGGCGGACTGCTGCTCGAGAACCTCCGGCGCATCCCGTCCGAAGGCGACACCGTTGCATGGCAATGCTTCAACATCGAAGTCATCGACATGGACCATACCCGCATTGACAAACTTGCCGTTTCCCTGATACCACAGGGACAGCAGCAAGGCTGACCGGACTATTTGCGGTTTTTGCGGATGAACTCATATTTCCGTACCTTTGCCGCATGAAACCCGTATCAACGTCAACATTCATCAAGGCTATCATCCTATCATCCATACTGCTTGCAGCACCCTGTTTTGCGGCAAGCCCGGATAATGCGGCATCTGCCATGAAAAGCCAGGCCGATTCTTTCCTGGCTGGACTTCCTCCCGGAATGCAGAAAAGCCAGGCATCAGCAATTGCCGCAGCCATCGCCGGCGACCACAGCGGGCTGCAGGCCATCCGCAAGTCCCGCGACATACCGGCGGCAACACCTCCCGAGGTACAGGACACAATGATATCCCCCACCATGAAACTATATACGCCGGCCGGAATGCAGTCCACCGTAATGCCCCTGCTCATATACCTCCATGGCGGAGGATGGACATTCGGCAGCATAAACAGCTGCGCACGGTTCTGCTGCTCAATGGCCGCCACCGGAAAAGTGAAAGTCCTTGCGGTAGACTACCGCCTTGCCCCGGAACACCCCTACCCCAACGGCCTGGAAGACTGTATGGATGCCGTATCATACGCCCACACCCATGCGGAGGAACTGAATATCGACCCCGCACACATAGCTATAGGTGGCGACAGCTCAGGAGGCAACCTCGCAATAGCAACGTCCCTTTCCGCGAAATGCCAGGGGCTTATCGAATCCATGGTCCTGTTCTACCCTGTCACAAAAGCATTTGCCGACGGATCGGACTCATGGGAAAGATATGCAGAGGGCTATGCCCTCGACGCAAGCCTGATGGAGCAGTTCAACAAAGCATACATCGGGGAACGCACTTCCTACATACCATCCGTCGATGTCGGCACACTGCCGCCCGACAGCCTCATGCAGCTGCCACGGGCACTGCTCATATCCGCAGGCAGGGACATCCTTTACAGCCAAGGCAAGGAATTCGCACAAAAAGCGCCAAAGGACAAAATTACATTCATTGAATTCACCGATGCAGTCCATCTCTTCATCACTGTCCCCGGACAGGACGAAGCATTTGCCCAGGCCGTAAAGCTCGCATCAGATTTCATAACACAACCGTAATGGACCACCAAGCCAATACACAACCCGCCGAAAATGCCACCCATGTGGGAAGGTTCGCACCCTCCCCTACCGGACGCATGCACCTGGGCAACATATTCACAGCAGTGATATCATGGCTCTCGGCACGCAAGGCCGGAGGCAAATGGATACTGCGTATCGAAGACCTCGACCCACAGAGATCAAAAATGGAATATGCACGCCTCATCGAAGATGACCTCCTTTGGCTGGGGCTCACATGGGACGAAGGCGGGACAGACAATAAAGGCCCACACGGCCCATACCTCCAAAGCATGCGTGGGGACATCTACGCCTCAGCCATGGAAAAGCTAAAGGCAACCGGCCTCACATACCCATGCCTCTGCACACGCGCCGACATAATGGCCACACAAGCACCGCACCAGTCAGACGGCCGCATAATATACCAGGGTACATGCCGCCCGAGCCACATGCCCTCACGCCCGCAAGACAGCCTGCCGCCCTCACGCCCCCACGCAACACGCCTGTACGTACCAGATGAAGATATCCCTTTCTCCGACACCATATACGGAGGATGCACCACGAACCTGGCGAAACACTGTGGCGACTTTGTACTGCAACGCGCCGACAAGGCCTGGGCATACCAGCTGGCAGTCGTTGTCGATGACGCCATGATGGGCATCACCGAAGTTGTACGCGGAAACGACCTCCTTCTGTCCACAGCACAACAGCTATACCTTTACCGGCTTCTAGGGCTTAAAGCGCCGACATACGCCCACCTCCCGCTGATATGCAACCTACAAGGGCAGCGCCTGTCAAAACGCGACGAATCGGCCAGCATGCACAAGATAAGGAAAACCCATACCCCCGAACAAGTCTTAGGCCATATCGCACACCTTGCAGGCCTCATACCCGACAACACACCCTGCACACTGTCCGGACTAATCCCCCTCTTCAGTTGGGACGCGATACCACAAAAAACACACATAACAATATAACAAGCCCCACGGCATTTGAACACATCCACAATCACCACACAATGTGGACAACTCCACCGTCTCCACCAACCACCATAAATAATATATTAGGTAAGCCAGCAAAATCACCACATTCCAGCAAACCCATCCATCAGGCAGGCGTCTGCAAGACGCCGATTCCTAGTAGCCGGAGACACCGCAGGCGTCTCCGGAAAGCCAACCCATCCGGCCAAGGGCGTCTGGAGGAAGCCGATGCCTAGCAACCCGGTACACCGCAGGTGTCTCCGGAAAGCCAACCCATCCGGCCAAGAGCGTCTGGAGGACGCCAATTCCTAGTAACCCGGTACACCACAGGTGTGCCGGTAAATCCCCAACTAACGCTGGGCGTCTGAAGGACGCCGATTTATAGTAACCGGGGACACCGCTAGGTGTCTCCGGAAAACCAAATCCACAGGCCCTGGCGTCTGAAGGACGCCGATTGAAGCCAACAAGAAAACTACATACCCTCCCAAAAAATTGTAAAATTAACATTCTCCATCACCTTAACCCACAATCAAATAAAAAATAGCCATAAAAATAATTGCAGAAATACTTGACAAACGTGTTCTAGATATTGTATATTTGCAACATCAAACCACCCAAACACGGCCAAGATGGCAGCGGCAACACCAATAAGTCCGCACCACGACCGGAGCAAGGGAGGCGAGAGATCCGAAGGGGAGGACCTTACAACCCCTCCCGGGGCGCGCCGGCGAAAGCGCCCCGACGCGGAAGGCCTTTGGCAAGCCCCCGCACAAGCCGGTATACGGCCCGAGCCCGCCCGGAGCACGGCCGTTTCCCGGGACAGGCAGCCTTAAGAAAGCCGCCGGGGACGCACAGGCGAACGCGTCCCGCCCCAAAGATGCCCCCGGAGCATCACCCGCACGCCCCCTTTGGAAAGGGACGTCAGAAATCCAGGCAAAAAGAGTACATTGACATCGTTGGAAACAGACACCACCCGCACCACACCGGAAGCCCATGCGCCGTTGCGGCATCTCTTGACAAGGGACATATGAGACCTGGTAAAATCCTAGCTATTAGGTATATGCATATTTATAATAATATTATTAAAAACCTTAAATATCTAGAAACCACCATTGATAAAAAATAAAGCATCTAATATGAATAATACAATCTCCCGACCATAAACAACAGACAATAAACTAGCAATCAATATATTAAATAGGGGGGGGTAATTTAAATTCAAATAAAACAGCTTGTTACGTTCTTTTATTATCAAAAAAATTTACTTAACTTTGCAGACATATTATTATCTCTTACCAAGAGATACGGGTACGCATCTACGGCGCATGGGTCATGGCCGTTGCGGCGGCCGCCCCACTGGAGCAGAAGGCCTACCCGGATTGGGCGAACGGACATCGTCACCGGTGTTCCCGGGCGCAGAAGGAGAATAGTACATGGAAGACAAGGAATACACATATCATGAGACACCCGCCACTGCGCAGCCTGACGCCACGCACTGGTATGCTGTCAACGTCTACCGCAACCGCGTCTTCGCTCTGAGGGACGAGCTCCAGGATATATGCGAAGAGACCTATATCCCATGTCACATGGGCTGTAGCCACGACAACAAACGTCCCCGGCTTCGCCCTCTGGTGAGCCGCCTGATGTTTGTCCGCTGTGGCGAATCAGAAGTCCTTCGCTTGGAGACAGAGCACCTTGGCAACCCCCGGCTGACCCCATTTCGGGTATACCGCAACATCTCCCGCACACGGCCTGCAGCCGTTACCGATGAAGAACTGTCCGTACTCCGTTTGTTGGCCACCTCAGGCGAGGGCGGTGTGGAGATATACCTCCAGCGCCAGGGCGACTACCTCAGCGGTGACCTCGTCCGCGTAATCGGCGGCCCGTTCAAGGGCGCGGAAGGACGCCTCCGCCGTATTCGCAACAACCGCCGCGTTGTTGTTGAGCTCCCATGCGGCTTAAGCCTGCTGCTGCCGTTCCTTCCCAAAGTTTTCCTAGAGAAAATATGACTGCGCACCTATGCGCCACCCCCTATATACACATCGAATAACATAACGGTATAACACCGGGGCACTCCGTACGCCCCTCCCCAACCAGATGAAGAAACAAGGACTAAGACAATTCCTTACACGCTACCTAAGCTCGTGGGTCGTGCTTGGCATAGACCTATCCGTTGCGGTCGGCGCATCGGCGCTGTCCCTTTCTGTTGTGTCCCTATGGCACCACACCCTTTTCGCGTCCGTCTCGCTCCCGCTGCTGTGGGTTATGTCATCGCTGCTGTCGTCACTGGCCGGCCTTTGGATCTGCCGTGTCCACCGTAGCGTCATCCGCCATAGCACCCTGCGCGATGCAGGCCGCCTGTGCAGCGCTGTAGGTATCAAGGAGGCACTGATGCTGGCACTGTCACTGTCGCTACCTTGGCTTGGCGGCATATGGACCCTGCATCCGTCACAGATCACACTGCTTTTCCTATTGGACGCAGCACTTACGGCCTCGGGCGTACTTGCCAGCCGTGTTATGATGCTGGTCATCTACGACCGCCTTAAGGGCAGTCTGCTTCACAGCCGTAAGCGCCAGCGCGTGCTGGTATACGGCACAGGAGACAAGTCCGTTGCTCTTATGCAGAGGCTTGCCCAGTCACCGCACTACCAGATCTGCGGATTCTTGACGCGTGGCCCTGTGCAGCGCGACCACACCATAGCCGGACGCCGGGTTCATTACTTCTGGGACGGCGATGGCCTTACACGCCTGATGCGTAGGCTTGACGCCTCTGGAGTGCTGTTCGCACGCGAATCAGACGCCAAGGCCGAGCACGATGGCATTATCCGCCACTGCACCGACAGCGGGCTGCGTGTCCTCATAGCGCCACCCATCGACGAGGTTGTCGACGGCCGTGTCATGCGCAACAGCGTGCGCGATGTCAAGATTGACGACCTCCTTGGCCGCGACGAGATCAAGATCTCCATGGACGAGATCCGTGCCGAGTTCCGCGGGCGCACCATCCTCGTCACCGGCGCAGCTGGATCTATTGGCTCTGAGCTATGCCGCCAGCTGGCGGGCTTCGGAGTGTCTAAGCTTGTGATGTTCGACAACGCCGAGACCCCGATGCACAACGTGCGCCTGGAGTTTGAGGAGCGCTACCCGGATGTAGACTTCGTGCCCGTCATAGGCGACGTGCGGATTCCCGCGCGCCTCGACTACGTGTTCCGGAAATGGCATCCCGAGATAGTGTTCCACGCAGCAGCCTACAAACACGTGCCGCTGATGGAAGAGAACCCTTGCGAGGCCGTGCTGGTCAACGTTGCAGGCTCACGCAACGTTGCCGACAAATGCGTGGAATACGGCGCGCGCAAGATGGTTATGGTATCGACCGACAAGGCCGTCAACCCCACAAACATAATGGGATGCACCAAGCGCCTGGCAGAGATCTACGTACAGTCCCTTGGCCTCGCCCTCCGCACCGGACGCCGCCAGGGAGTTACGCGGTTTGTCACCACCCGCTTCGGCAACGTCCTTGGCTCCAACGGGTCTGTGATCCCGCGCTTCCGCCAGCAGATAGAGCGCGGAGGCCCGGTTACCGTTACGCACCCCGACATCACCCGCTTCTTCATGACCATCCCCGAGGCATGCCGCCTCGTGATGGAGGCCGCCACGATGACCACCGGAGACCAGATCTTCGTGTTCGACATGGGCGAGTCCGTTCGCATCGCCGACCTTGCGCGGCGCATGATCTCCCTGGCAGGCCTGCGCCCTGGGGAGGACATCGCCATCGAATACACCGGCCTGCGCCCAGGAGAGAAACTCTACGAGGAAGTCCTCGCCACAGAGGAGGACACCATGCCCACAGACCACGACCGCATCCGCATCGCCCGCGTGCGCGAGTACCCCTACGAAGAAGCCTCCGGCGCTGTCGACGCCCTGGAAGAACTATCACGCGCCGTGCGCATCCCCGAGATGGTCCGCCTGATGAAACGCACCGTCCCGGAATTCCTCTCCAAAAACTCCCCCTTCGAGCAGTTCGACACCCCAAACCAGGACCCACCCATGCCAATGTGAGACAAATGCATCCATTTAAACAGATAAAACCTATACGAATTTTATCAGTTTAAATTACGGATTCACATTCTAATATACTATTCAATTCCAAGACAGCCATATTTACAATGGCTATAAAAATGTATCCCCGCGGATATAAATCAAATATTTTGGATTCAGGTAGAACGTTCTTATTCTGATAAAATGGGACTTGTTTCATTGATAGTGCCAGTCTATAATTCAGAGGCGTATCTAGAGCGGTGTATTGAAGCTCTTTTAAAGCAGGATTATCCTGAAATCGAGATAATACTGGTCGATGACGGTTCGGCAGACAATTCAGGTGATATTTGTGACCGGTATGCGAAGTCATTACCTGATAAGATAAGAGTTGTACACCAAAAGAATTCAGGCGCATCAATTGCCCGTAAGAACGGCATCAATATGGCCAAGGGAAAGTACGTAATGTTTGCCGACAGCGATGACTTCGTATCACCTCACTACGTATCAACCCTTTACAATGCACTAGTGGAATGTGATACTGATATTTCGCTATGCCCTATGAAAAGAATAGGCATAGGTGAAAAGGTAGACTTCGATTCTCCTGTTCCACCATCAATCATGCCCCAAAAGGAACTTCTCCGGCGTTTCTTTAAATATGAGTTCTGGGGATATCCAGGCGGGTGCTACAAAAAGGACCTTTTTAATAATCTAACATTCCCCATCGAAACTGTGAATGAAGATTATTTCGTAAAGGCACAGATGTTTATTACAGAAAACGCAGTAGCATATATAGATACGCCCCTTTATTTTTATGAACAGCATCCACTGAGTTTATCCAAGCAAACCCTGTCACTTAGAGCATTAGGCGAATTTGACAATGCATCGGCAACGTGGGAATACGTTTGCAGTAATGCGAAAAATTATTCATACCATGCATTGGCAATTGTTTCAGAAGTTGCATGTAAATGGTTGGGGGCGCTAAGAAAAAAGCCAAACGAATATATAGGATACCGAAATAGGATACTACGGTTTATCAAAGGAAATTTTTGCCAGATAATGGTTAATCCCCACTTTCTTTGGAAATTAAAAATAGTAATGCTTAAATTATTGATTAAATGAGTGAATATAAATTAACAGTATTCACCCCTACATACAATAGGGCCTACTCATTGCCGCGGCTATATAATTCACTATTAGGTCAATGCCATTCAAGAGATTTTGAATGGTTGATCATAGATGACGCCTCTACTGATGAGACTCCAGAATTGGTAAAAAAATGGATTGATACAGGCAATATTGACATCAATTATATACGGCTTGAAAAAAATGGAGGCAAACCAAGAGCCATAAATGAAGCCGTGAAGAAAGCAAAAAGCCAATTCCTATTCATAGTAGATTCCGATGATTATTTGGCAGATGGGACAATCAGTTTTATTCTCGATAAGACCGGACCTATATTGCATAAAAATGATATCTTAGGGATCGGGATGTTGCAAGGGACTAAAGATGGCATACCCTTTAAAAAGCCAAAATTCACAGGCTATGTCGATGCTACCAATTTACAGCGGAATGAATACGGTATAGATATAGACTGCAACGAAGTATATAAGGCATCTATTTTAAGGAACTATACATTTGAAGTTTGGCCCGGCGAAAATTTCACACCAGAAGAAACCGTACTAAATGCAATGGCACTGGATGGCTATAAAATCCGTTGGTACGCCAGAGTTGGTGTTATATCTGAATACCAATCCGACGGGCTAACAAAAGGTTCATGGAATCTCCAGAAACGGAATCCTATGGGCTATGCCATATTATATAATTCTAAATTGAGATATCAACGGGGATTTTTGCTGAGATTTAAAAGTGCAGCCCAGATGGTTGCCCAAGTATTGTTAGGCGGTTCACTGTCTTATTTGAAGCGTTCAAATGATCATTTCATCACAACAATAGCATTCCCATATGGATTTGCTATATATTTACGTCGGTTATGGCAGTATCGTTCTCGATAATAATTCCAGTATACAACAAGGAACGCTATGTGCGGCAATGTATCGACTCTATCTTAGACCAGACTCATAACGATTTTGAAATCATCATTGTAAATGACGGGTCTACAGATTCTTCCCGGGAAATCCTGGATTCATACACAGATTTCAGGATAAAAGTCATTCATTGCACAAATGGAGGAGTTTCAACTGCGCGTAATATTGGACTTGAAAACTCGACAAAGGATTATATCACATTTATTGATGCTGATGATTGGGTTAATAAGGATTTTCTGTCCATTGCCAATGAAGAAATTGAAAAATACGGTTGTGAACTACTTATAGCCGGGCTGACAAAGGTCTCAGATAAACATCAACGTGCAGTAAGAAGCACATTCAATATCGGTAAAATAGGGGCTACTGAATTTAAGGACGGTTTTGTTGACCAGATGTTCTCAAATGAAGGAATCTTGGGTTATGTAGCTGCGAAATTTATACAACGCTCCTTCCTGGAAAATAATAATCTCAGATTTGACCCGAACATGAGATTGGCCGAAGATCTTGCATTCTGGATTTCAGCTTACAAGCAGAATCCGGTAACTGCAATATCTGGCTCTTCATCATATTATTATAGACAAGGTGCCGAAAATTCATCCTATTCACTTTCCCCTCAACATATGTCCCAATTTGATCTTTGGACAGAAATATTGGAGACATTTACATCTCCCCATACTGACGGGCATCAAACGGTACTCCATAAGCTAAGGGGAATTTATGAGGCACATTTCCTTGAATTGAACGACATCAGGTATTCAAATGTCCAAAAAGAAAAAAAGATGATGAATTACAGACTTTTGGGCAATAAAGAAATATCGGGTGAATCTGATACCTTTTTTCAAAAAATTCTATTTGGAGGCAATACGCTTATTATATGGTCATATCTTAAATCCCGCAGGTTATATCATTTATTTTCCCATAGATGAGACTCAGTATTATCATCCCTGTTTATAATTCGGTTTCAAAAGGGCTGGAATTATGTCTGGAATCTGTATTAAATCAGACATATAGTAATTTTGAACTCATATTAGTCAATGACGGATCTACAGATGGCTCATACGATATTTGCCGCTATTTTGAAGGCAAGGATAGCCGTGTCAAATTAATAGACAAGCCGAATGGAGGGGTCAGTTCTGCACGCAATGCCGGACTGGATATCGTCGAGGGCAGATATGTCACTTTCATAGATAGTGACGATGTAATGTCCAAAGACTATATATCTGGACTTGCCGAAAATTACGGATATGATTTGACTGTATGCGGAGTCAAGCAAATATTCCCAGACGGTAAAATAAAGACATACTCACTACCCGATGGGGTATATTCCATTGATGATCCTGTAGCATTCCATAGATTGATACAAAGTAGATTGGTATTTGGTCCATGTAATAAATTATTTAGGGCAGATGTCATAGCGGATAATAACATACGTTTCCCGGAAGGCATCGACTATGGCGAAGATCGGTTGTTTTGCTATCAATATTTGAGTAAGATAAAGAATTTTAAGGGCGTATCCTCTGTTTGTTATGAATACTTGATTCAGCCAGGTGATTCACTTTCAACAAAATACCGCAGCAATTTATTTGAACTCGAATATTCACAATGGAAGGCTCTATATAGCTTGTATAAATTCCATGATGTCATTACTGACCAATCTGAAAAGGACCTGTTTACAGAGCTTTTCTGGTTGGTAAATGATGCAATAATGAGATGTAAAGGAAATAGTAGCCGTCTATATTCAGATATAAAACAGATCTTAGATATAGAAGAAATTGATGGATTAAGACAACACTCATCACTATATCAAGCAAATAATATAATAAAAAAACTTATCCTTAACCGCAATGCCGTTGGGATGTATTTATTCATAAAATTGATGGATTTATGCAAAAAGTGATCCTATATCCTCATGGAGGCAGTGGTAACCACGGATGTGAGGCATTAGTTCGTTCTACCGCAAAGATATGTAAAGGCCGTGATATTATATTGGTGTCAAAAAACAAAGGTCAGGATTTGCAATATGGTATCGGTGATATCTGCAGGATTGTGGACCAACAGACACCAATATCTATACTTGGAAGGTTAGCATCATTAATACGATATAGGTTGTTTAACGACAGCATGGCTTATGAAAAGGAGACCTATCGATCGATGCTTAAGCAAGTTGACAGTTCTACAGTATGTCTGTCTTTTGGCGGGGATAATTACTGTTACGGCAAGCCCGTGTATATATATAGAATGAATGAATTGCTCCGCAGCAAAGGAGCGAAAACAATCCTATGGGGCTGTTCAATTGAGCCATCGAATATTGATGATGCCATGCTGGAAGACTTACGTGGCTATCACCGTATTATCGCTCGCGAAAGTATTACATATAAAGCATTGACCGATCATGGATTGACCAATGTTACAATGGCGGCAGACCCGGCCTTTACGCTTGATTGCGATACTTCTACAACATTGCCGGAGGGCTTTATCAAGGGCAATACTGTTGGAATAAACCTGTCGCCTATGGCAATGGACTATTCAAAAGACGGTATACGGGTAATGAACAATTACCGCAGACTGATAAATCATATACTTGAAGATACCGATATGAATGTGGCGCTAATTCCGCATGTCGTTTGGTCTGACAATGATGACAGGAAGCCGCTATTACAATTGTACAACGAATTCAATCATACAAAAAGGATATGTATGATTGATGATACCGACGCCACAAAAATCAAGGGCGTCATATCTCAATGCCGGTTTATTGTTGCGGCACGGACACATGCATCAATTGCAGCATACTCCACAGGGATACCTACTTTGGTGTTGGGCTATTCTGTAAAGGCCCGCGGTATAGCAAAAGATATATTTGGGGAATATGAAAAATATGTGCTGCCCGTGCAGAATTTAGAGAATGATGCAGACCTTATGCATGCATTCCAATTTATAGAAGACAATGAATCCGAAATAAAATCTATATTGCAGACTACCGTAGCTAAGCTTAAAGAAAGTGCAATGTCTATGTCGGATATGCTATGATGAAACCTCTTGATATTATTCCACATCAAGACTGTACTGGCTGCGAAAGCTGTGTCGCTTCATGCGGGATTTCCTGCATCAGTATGCAGCAGGATAAACGGGGCTTCTTTTACCCATGGGTTGACTCTGATAGATGCGTCAATTGTGGAGCCTGTAGCCGGGCTTGTCCAGTATTGAATGTAAAAAAATTGGGGAGGGTAGACGAAATATATGCCTGTCGGGCAAATTCGGAGGAAGTTCTCCAAAATAGTTCATCTGGAGGTGTTTTTACTATGCTCGCTAATAATATTCTTGCTGCAGGAGGCTCTGTCTGTGGTGCGTCTTTCAATTCAAGACAGGAAGTGCATCATGAAACAGTTGACAGTGAAGCCGGATTAATCAGGCTTCGTAGCTCAAAATACGTGCAAAGCAGGACAGCCCAAGCCCTTAAGGATGTAAAGCGGTTGTCACGGAATGGACATACAGTCCTATTCACCGGAACACCTTGCCAATGTGCGGGGGCAAGATCTTTGGTCGGTAAGTCTGGTAATGATAATTTGATATGTATGGAAGTTGTATGTCATGGCGTTCCATCGCCTGGCGTATTTGACAGATATATATCAGAAATGGAACAGAAGTTTAAATCAAAAATAGTCGGAATAAACTTCAGGGACAAATCAGCCGGGTGGAAATCTTACAGATTGACAATTAGGCTTGAAAATGGAAATACAATCTCCGTTGACGGAAGAAAAGATCCTTATGTATCCGGATTCATCGATAACCTTTTCCTACGTGAAAGCTGTACAACTTGCCGTTTTAAGCATTCACACAGTCAAGCCGATTTTACAGTCGGGGACTTTTGGGGCGTAGAAGACCTGAAAAAAGATTGTTACAACGACAATAAGGGCGTTTCACTCCTCTGTGTAAATACCAGACTGGGGAAGGAATTATTTTGCCGGATAAAAGATAAATTGGCGGATATAACTCCAACAGATTTAGCATCAGCATCAAAAAAGAATCCTTGCTTGATTGAGCCTACAAGCTATAACCCGCGTACCCGTAGATTCTATAGGTCATTACAGGCCCATACAGTCGAGGAATCCGTTATACGTGCACAAAGATATACTTTCTTTGATAAGGTAAAGATAAGTATGAAATATAGGTTAGGTCGGTTATTTTATGCGAAGTCTTAATTCCATAAAAAATATCATGTCAAGTGTGGGAATAACATTAGTGATTTCCGTACTTGGATTTCTTACCAGAAAGATATTTTTAGATACCCTTGGAGAAGAATATCTAGGATTAAACGGTTTGTTGATGAATGTTATAGGCATGCTAAGTCTGGTAGAGAGCGGAGTTGGCGTGAGTATTGTCTATAATCTGTACAAGCCATTGGCCAATGGCAACAAACCTGAAATAATAGCCCTGGTTCAACTGTATAGAAAGATCTATAGATATATAGCTATTGGCATAATTTTGTTGTCCATTGCTATGTTCCCGTTCCTTAAGTACTTGATACATGATGATTCTGGGATAAGCTATATTGGTATTGTATATTTTATATTTGTAGGCAACTCTGTTATCGGCTATCTTATGGCTGATAAATTGTCCCTGATCAATTCTGATCAAAAGCAATATAAATTAGCTGGATATAATCTTACGTACCAACTTCTTATGTATGGAGTCAAGATACTCATTTTGGTATATTTAAAAAATTATATCATGTTCCTGTTAGTGGAACTGATGTGTAATGGCTTGTATAATTTGTTGATTCGCAGAAAAGTATATAGCCTATATCCATATATAAATACAAAAATAAGATATTCTGTGCCTACAGATGTCCGCAAAAACATTGTCCGCAATGTAAAAGCCCTTTTCTTGACATCGATAGGCGGTTATTTGGTGCATAGTACCGATAATATATTGATATCCTCATTTGTTGGTTTGGGTGTGGTAGGTTTATACTCAAACTACACCCTCATTGTAAATCAGGTCAAAGCATTAGCGAATCCATTGATGTCAGGCGTGAAAGACAGTGTAGGAAACTTGGTGTCTTCAGAGTCTAAAGAAAAGCAGTATGAAGTTTTTAATGTGCTTTTCTTTGTGAATTTTGTAGTCATATCATCCATTTGCATCCTTCTGTTTTGCTTGTTAAATCCTTTTATAGAATGGTGGCTGGGGAACAAATATGTATTTGAAATCTGGATTGTGGCAATTATTTGCTTGAATTTGTATGTGGATATGATTCGCAGTTCGGCACTTACATTTAAGACCGTATCTGGTATTTTTGTCCAGGACCGTTATGTTGCGCTAATTACCGGTATTGTAAATCTGGGCGTCTCTATAATATTGGTTAGATATTTAGGCCTGGCCGGGATATTGCTTGGGACATCAATTGCATTTCTTTCAACAAACAGCTGGAACTGGCCCAGACTCATATTTAAATACACATTTGGCAAATCACCATATATATACTACCGTAAGTATTTAATGTATGCGCTATTGACTACAATAATGTGCAGTGGTTGCAACTATATAAACGGACTGCTCTTTGGACAACGCTGCAGTGTAGTTTCAATTTTATGCCGGGGGATGATTGATATTACAATTATTGCTGCCGTTTATTTTGTATTGTTCCGCCATACCAATGAATATATGTATTCCATCAAGATAATTTCAGCTGTTATCAGACATCGTAAATAAAATTATGGTTGATTGTAAAGTATCGATATTAATGGCCTGTTTTAATGGGGCGAAATTTATAAAACGGTCATTTGAATCTATTTTATCGCAGACTTGGCCCAATATAGAACTCGTTTTTGTAGATGATGGTTCTACGGATGACTCATATATGGTTGCAGAATCATATAGAGATGCCTTCCATGCCAGAAAATATGATTTGCAAATTATCCGTCAGGATAATCAAGGATTTTGTGCCGCCATAGTCAATGCGGCTAATGCGGCGACTGGCAAGTATTTGCAATTACTTGATGTTGACGATTATATAATGCCTGAGTCTTGTCTATTACAGGCAAAATACCTTGAAAACAATCCACAATGCAATGTCGTAAGGACTAACGGATATGTCGTAGAGGAGAACAACCTGGAAGACACTTCCCGTCTTCTTGTAGGGGCCAATGAGCCTAAGGAAGAGCGTGACATTTTTTTAGACCTTATAACTGGGCATACAAATAACTGGGCAGGAGCATATATGGTACGGGCTCAAATGCATCACGAATTTTATAGCAGCCATGAGCTTCCCATTTCCAGGTATGGTCAGAATCTACAATTCCTGTTGCCTCAAACCATTGATTCAGTCACTGGCTTTATTGACAAACCATTGTTTAAATACATACGGTATGCAGGTTCACATAGTTACCAGATATCATATGAAAAACAAATGGAAAATCATAAAGGATATTGGGACATTCGGCGTAAAATGTTGCGGTTACTTGATGTGGATGATAAGAATATTTTAACCCAATGCGAGATTGCATTCTATAGGAGGGCGTTAAATATTGCATCGGATTTTAAGCGCATTGATGAGTATAATTATTTCTATTGTAAACTCAAAGAATTAGGAGGCCTGACATTAGACCAAAAAATCCAGAAATCGGTATTGAATAAATCATATTCTCAATATTTTTATAGGGCTTGTCTATTAGCCCTTAGCCTCATAAGAAAGTAGTAGAAACAGACTATCAAAAGAGCGTAGGATACTTAATATGGCTGAACGTAAGATAAATTTCGAGATACTTCGCGTTTTAGCGATGATTATGGTATTAGGCCTACACGCTAATTTTACTGCACTTAAATCGCCTTCTGCTGATACGATCTTATCTATAGACTGTATTCTTAGAACATATTTAGAAGCCATATGTTTTGTCGCAGTAAACACATTTGTAATGATATCCGGTTGGTTTGGCATTAAACCTACATTAAAAGGATTTTTTAATTTCATATGGCAAGTAGTTTATTTTGTTGGGATTCTTTGGGTGGTTGGTGTTATCTTTTTCAATGTTCCCAATAGCTACCGTACAATTCTTCATATAATTGGACTATTTGGGGGGGGGTGGATGGTTTGTCGCCTCATACATAGGCCTATATATAATTGCTCCTGTATTGAATTCATATGTTAAACACCATACCCCTAAATCCATAATATTGATGTTGTCTTGCTTTTTTGCATTTGAGTTTATATGGGGAAACACAAATTCAGTAGGTTTTATAAACGCAGGATATTCAACATTTTCATTTATTGGAATTTATATACTTGCTGGACTATTAAGAAAGATTGAAGTAAATAAACGGTATAATTGTTCGGCATACTTTTCAATATTTATAATATCTACCGCAATAAACTCTATATTGTATATAGCCGCCGTAAATAAAAATATCAGGATCGAACATATTATTTTCAATTATATTAATCCTCTGATAATTTTAGGGGCTGCATCTCTTCTTGCATTATTCACAAAATTAAGGGAATCATATTCAGTGTCTATTAATAAAACCATATTATGGTTCTCCTCTTCATGTTTCGCAGTCTATCTTCTACATGTTGGGACTGGATATGCACTTGAATTATTTTGCGATGGTACTCGTGCCATATATTTTTCAAATTCAGGATTAAAGGCTTTTATTCTTATCCTATTATATATGGCATGTGTATTTATTGCGGCTATCATAATTGACCAGCCGAGAAAGTTAATCTGGAAAAAAGCACTGTCTCCATTATTTAAAAATCATGTCTAAGCCACGTATCATCATTCTAATGCACTATCTGGAGCTTGGTGGGGCAGAAATGAGCCTTATCGGCCTGTTGGGGGCACTTGACCCGGGGCGTGTCGATGTCGACCTTTTCATCTACAGCCACCGTGGACCATTGATGCGTTTCATACCCAAGTGGGTCAACCTGCTGCCTGAGATACCGGCATACGCAGCCATCGAGAACCCGCTGACTCAGGCCATCAGAAAGGGGCATCTTATGGTGGCGGCAGGGAGGCTGGCCGCCCGTATGCGCCACCTCCAGTGGCGTCGCCGCCATCCGGCCGAGGGCGATGACGGCGCAATAATGCAGTACGTCGGCAACTGCGTCACCCCCTGGCTACCACGCATAAGCCCCGGCGTAAGTTACGACCTTGCCATAAGCTTCCTCACCCCGCACAACATCTGCCGTGACAAGGTGGATGCAAAGCGCAAGGTGGCCTGGATACACACCGACTACTCCACCGTGAGCGTCAACACCGCCATAGAGGAGAAAGTCTGGGGAGCGTTCGACCACATAGCATCGATCTCGCCTGAGGTCACAAGGTCGTTCCTGGAGGCCTTCCCATCGCTGTCAGGAAAGATAGTGGAGATAGAGAACATACTGTCGCCGAAGTTCGTGCGGTCACGCGCCGCCGAAGACGCGGACATCCCCTGGCGGGACAAAGCCGCCGGCGTCAATCTGCTGTCAGTAGGCCGTTTCTGTACGGCAAAGAACTACGACAACGTCCCCGATATAGCCCGCAGGCTGGTGCAAGACCACGGTATCAGCGGCCTGCGGTGGTACATAATCGGATATGGCGGCGACGAGGCCCTCATCCGCGACAAGATCGCCCAGGCGGGAATGGAGGAGCATGTCCTGCTCCTGGGCAAGCGCACCAACCCGTACCCTTACATAGCGGCATGCGACATCTACGCCCAACCCTCCCGCTACGAGGGCAAGTCGGTGACCGTACGTGAGGCACAAATGCTGTGCAGGCCTGTGGCCGTTACGGCCTACCCTACTGCGCCCAGTCAGGTGCGCGACGGCAAAGACGGGGTCATCGTGCCCATGGACAACGCCGGGTGTGCCCGCGGGCTGGCGGCCCTCATCGCCGACACCGGACTGCGCGGCAGTATGGCTGCTTATCTGCAAGCCCATGACTACGGAAATGAATCCGAAACCGAAAAAATATACTCGCTACTGAAATGAGACATAGAGACCACGCGCTTGACATCCTGAGAATCATCGCATGCATCATGGTTGTGGTCATGCATTCTCCAATTCCGTCGGCACAGGCCAACGGCCCGTTCCTTACGGCGCTCAGCCTGTTCACAGCCCCATGCATAGGACTGTTCTTTATGGTCAGCGGCGCGCTGCTGTTGCCAGTGAACACAGACTACAACACATTCATAAAGCGCAGGCTGTCGAAAGTGGTGATGCCAACGCTGATATGGAGCGCCGTCTACATAGGAGCCAGCGCATATGCCTCCGGGGACTACTCCAAAATATGGCACTCGCTACTGTCGCTGCCGTTCTCCCCGCAGGGCAGCAGTGTATTGTGGTTCATGTACACGCTGATTGGGCTGTACCTACTCGCCCCGATACTGGGCACATGGGCGGCCACGGCGTCTCGCAAGGAGCTGCAGACAGTCCTCGCCCTGTGGTGCGTGACCCTATGCTACCCCATCATAGAGCTTTTCGCTACAGTCAACGAGACAAGCACAGGCATACTGTACTATTTCAACGGCTATGCCGGATACTTCCTACTAGGCTATTACCTTAAACGCTTCCCCGGTGCGGTAAGCACGCGCATGGCGCTCCCGGTGGCAATTGTGGGCGTGGCCATCCTTTACTATACTCGGACAAGGGGTATCGAAATAGACTTCTACCGTATGTTCTGGTATCTTTCCATATTCATCGCGGCCATGTGCGTGACGGTATGGAACACAGTGACGGCAATTTGGCCGTCACCTGGATACCAAGGAGAAAGATGGGGGGGGGTATTTGGTTGTATATCAACAGATTATCAGACATAACATTCGGCATATACCTTATACATATACTGGTGATGCGCTATTGGCTATGGAATTTGGGGTGGATACAGGCCATACAAAGCTACGCCCTACAGACATTGGTGGTGGCGGTGGTGACGCTGGCCGTAAGCGCTGCGGCATGCGCGCTGCTATCCCTTACTCCGCTGTCGACGGCAGCCATAGCATACCGGCCAAAGGCAAGATGTGCCAGAATCAGTGGCTAAACACCCTACAGCTGACATTCACCGTGGCCACCATATCCATGGCCATATGTTACATAATCGGAAAGGCGCTTTTGCACTTCCCCGCAAGCCGCTACCCGGTGGGGCTTGACCTTATATACATAATCATACAGACATGATACCGAAAGTGATACACTACTGCTGGTTCGGCGGCAACCCGCTGCCAGAATCGGCGCAGAAATGCATAGCCTCATGGCGCAAGTTCCTGCCAGACTATGAGATAAAGGAATGGAATGAGTCAAACTTCGACGTCAACGCCATACCATACACAGCACAGGCATACGCCGCCAAAAAGTACGCCTTCGTCAGCGACTACGCCCGCTTCAGCATACTCTACGACAACGGCGGCCTATACTTCGACACGGATGTCGAGGTGATACGCCCCATGGACGATATCATAGAGAATGGGCCGTTCATGGGCTTTGAAATCGATGCCTCCGGCATCGATTTCAAAAAAGCAGTTGCCCCAGGCCTAGGCCTGGGTGCAAACCCAGGCCTAGGCCTGTACAAAGAAATCCTGGAACATTACAAGACATTTTCATTCCTTAATGAAGACGGTTCACTGAACCAGACTACGGTGGTCTCATATATAACCGATATACTTATTGACAATGGACTTGAAAACAAACCAGGTATACAACATGTAGCCGGACTTACCATATATCCGAAAGAATACTTCAATCCGCTAGATTCATTGACTGGAAAACTTAAAATAACGGAAAATACAAGAAGTATACACTGGTATACAATGTCATGGCTAGACCGTTCTCCTTTTAAAACCTGGTGCTCACATATGCTCCATAGGCTCATATCTCCAGCCATTACCTCAAAAGTTAAGAATCTAATTTTTGGTAAACGAAATGGGTAGAGATAACAGAAGTACTATTGAAATAACAAAAAAGGGAGACATTAAATGATTTCTCCATTACTATATTCCCAGATATACCTATACCTGGTCGCCATACTTACACTGATTCAGATGAACAAGTATGCGAAATACCGGACAATAAATATAAGCCGTCCAAGTGAGGATATAATGCCATCATTTATACTTACGGCCATTATTGCATTATTTATAGGATTCCGGCCCATAAGCTATATATTTGTAGACATGGTAAATTATAATGAATACTATTACCATGCATTTTCTGCAAATTTTTCATTTGACTGGAATGCCGAAAACTTCCTGTTTGATAACCTATTCTATTTTCTAAGTTCCAACAGTATAGATATCAGGTTCTTTTTTGTGATTATGGCAGTAATATATTTTACAGGTATATTGATAGCTTGCCGTAAATTCTTCCCTAACGATACTTTTTATGCCCTGTTAGTATATCTCGGTGCCTTTTCAACATTCTCTTATGGAACAAATGGCATAAAAGCGGGAGCTGCCGCCTCTGTTTTTCTAGTTGCGTTGGCATATAATCATAAAAAGGTTGTTTCAATATTAATAGCCATATTGTCAATAGGCATGCATCACTCCATGACGCTACCGGTATATGCCTATATATGCGTACTTTTATTCAATAAGCCTAAATATTATCTTTGGGGATGGCTGGCAAGCATAATGATAGCATTCCTACATATATCATTTTTCCAGGAACTTTTTGCCGGATTGAGTGACAGCCGAGGCTCTGACTATCTCACACCTACCGATGACTGGGGTGGGAAAAGCGGATTCAGGCTCGATTTTATCATATATAGCTCAATAGCCGTATTTGCTGGCTATTATGCCATCTTTATTAAGAAGGTAGATTCAAAGAGCTATAGGATAATATATTGCACATATCTATTTACAAATGCTGTATGGATGCTGTGTATGTATGCCAGCTTCACCAACCGTATAGCGTATCTATCTTGGGTTATGTTGCCTATAGTGACAATATATCCGTTCCTGACATGCAAGATCGATAAGAGCCAATATTTGACAATGAATAAATTCGTAGGCATTTACTTGGCCTTCACAATATTTTCAGAATACTATCTATAACCAATGACAGATTTTTGCAAGATTTCTGTGATTATGGGTATATATAATTGTGCCCATACGTTATCAGAGGCCCTGGATTCCCTACTCTCACAAACATATCAGGGATTTAAAGTCATAATGTGTGATGACGGATCAACGGATGATACAATTAAAATAGCCAATGCATATGTATCACGTTATCCAGGAAAGTTCATATTGATCCGCAATGAAAAAAATATGGGCCTTAATTACACCCTTAACCATTGCTTGAAATACGCTGACACTCAATATGTAGCCAGGATGGACGGAGATGACATCTCATTGCCTGACCGGTTCATGCAGGAACTTCAATTCTTAGAAGAACATCCAGATATCGCCATCGTCAGTACACCGATGATATATTTTGATGAGACTGGTGATTTCAAGACAGGACGTAATGGCGACCGCTATCCCACAGTAAATGATTTTATCCATGGAACCCCTTTTTGTCATGCCCCGTGCATGGTACGACGTGAGGCCTATGAGGCGGTAGGAGGATATTCTGTCGACCCCAAATTGCTTCGAGTCGAAGACTATCATCTTTGGTTCAAAATGTATGCCAAGGGATATAAGGGTTATATACTTCCTGAACCTCTATATAAAATGAGGGATGACCGTAATGCTGTCAATCGCCGTACATGGAGGAACTACATTAACGAGATGCATGTACGTAGGGTCGGATATCGTATGCTGAAAATGCCATTTTATTTAAGACTGTTTGCATATAGGCCATTACTAGTGGCGTTGACACCTAAATTCATATACAATATAGTCCATAAGGCATAATGACATCGGCTGGTGTATGGTAGTCATGTAGTAACCATTTAATGATAACAAATAAAATGAATAATCGGGTAAAGATCATACGTACGTCCACTGTGCCGGGGTCTTTGGACACATTCTGCCGTGGTCTGCTCAGTGAGCTGCAGCAGGAATGCGGATATGAGGTCGTGGCCGTTAGTTCTCCAGGCGATAGACTGGAAACGCTCGCCGCACGCGAGGGGGTCAGGACCGTTGCCGTCCCTATGGAGAGGCACATCTCACCGTTGAAGGATATCAAAAGCCTCTGGCGTCTGGTAAGGGTATTCCGCAGGGAACGCCCGATGATGGTACACTCGATGACCCCAAAGGCGGGCCTTCTCTCGATGATGGCAGCATGGATATGCCGTGTGCCTGTGAGGCTGCACACCTTTACGGGACTGGTATTTCCCACGGCCACGGGGCTGACGCAGAAGATACTGGTGTTCACAGACCGCCTCACATGCGCCTGCGCCACACATATTGTCCCGGAGGGCCAGGGCGTGAAAAACGACCTTACAAATTATCGCATCACCCGCAAACCGCTCCATGTTCTTGGCCATGGCAATGTGCGCGGAATCGATCTTGACTATTTCGATCCGGCCCTTTCCGAAATTCGGACAGAGGCCGCAAAAATACGAAAGCCCGGAGTCTTCAACTTCGTCTTTGTCGGTCGTCTTGTCCGCGACAAGGGCATCAACGAACTAGTCGAAGCCTTCGAGAGATTGAACAAGGAGCACCCAGACACCCGTCTGCTACTTGTTGGACGTCAGGAGCCTGAACTTAATCCACTGAAGCCTGAATCGCTCGCAAAAATAGACAGTAATCCTTCAATAGAGGCAGTCGGACTGCAGTCCGATGTGCGTCCATGGCTTGCATCGTCCGATGCCTTCGTTTTCCCAAGCTATCGCGAGGGCTTCCCTAACGTTGTTATTGAGGCTGGTGCGATGTGCCTCCCATCAATCGTCACGGATATCAACGGCAGCCGAGAAATTATTATCGAAGGCCAAAACGGTATCATCATACCACCTCGCAATGCAGACTCACTTTATGCAGCAATGAAACAATTCGTCGAGCAAACGCAAAATCTTAAAAGGATGGCATCCAGCGCCCGACCTCTCATTGCTTCGCGCTACGAACAGGGCTACGTGTGGAAATGCCTAAAAGATTATTACAAAAAAATACTATCCTCTAGGTTCTGACTGAATCTTCACTTAACGTTGAAGATATTATCCAACGGCTTATCCCACAGAATAATTATAAATATTTAGATAAAGGGTAGTAGTTGAGGAAAATCAGATGCAAAGTTCGGATGTAAATTTGTGCCGATCGAGTCTGTAAAGTATCTTCAATAAAATACGGTATTAGTTTCCCAAACGAAATAGTAGAACGGATATTTGACTACATGAAATAATTGAATCAGATGAAACCATATCGAGATTTCTTTAAACGAGCCATTGATCTCTTGGCTTCTGGTGGAGCATTGTTAGTTTTGTCGATGCCTTTGACAGCAGTGACAGCCTGGCTTCATTTCGCCAACAAAGGCGCTGGCGCGTTCTTCTTCCAGGATCGTCCTGGCAAAGGAGGCAAGATTTTCCGCGTTGTAAAATTCAAGACCATGACCGATGAGCGCGATGCGGATGGTAAGTTGCTTCCAGATGCCGACCGACTGACCAAAGTCGGCCGATTTGTACGGTCAACCTCCATTGATGAACTGCCACAGCTTTGGAACGTCTTCAAAGGTGATATGAGCCTTATTGGCCCGCGCCCGCTACTGCCGCGCTATATTCCATATTACACTGAAAAGGAAGCTCATAGGCACGATGTGAGACCGGGAATTACCGGGTGGGCTCAGTGCCATGGAAGAAATGATGTGACCTGGGATGACAAATTGGCAATGGATGTTTGGTATGTGGACAATATTTCATTAAAGACTGATTTGAATATCATCTGGACAACAATCAAGGCTGTTGTTAATCGCGAATCGGTGGAAGTTGCCGGCGTTGAGGCCCTGGACACCTATCGCATTCGAAATGGTTTTAAACCAAGGATAGAGAAAACGATAAAATAGATAAATTATGAGAAAAGCAATCGTATTCGGCGCTACGGGACAGCTCGGCTGTTATAGCGCTCTTGCACTTAAAGAAGATGGCTTCGATGTCATTGCAGTGGGTAGAAGAATCTCAGACGGCGGATTTTTTGCAACAAGAGGTATTAAATTCATTGGAGGTTTTGATATTTCTACAGTTGAATCTTTTGATCTTTTGCCTAACGAGCATTTTGATGTCGTTGTCAATATGGCCGGCACTATGCCGGCACATGCTGACATGAACATGATGCCTTATGTGCAAAGCATTGTTGTTGGGACAGTGAATCTGTGCAATTGGATGAAAGCAAATGATTCCAAACGCATCATTTTCAATACAACGCCGAGTGACGTGGTGGATTATTGGGGGTCTACTGAACCTATAGATGACGATGCAATCCGTTCTTTTCCTAAAAACGGCAATGACCATGCAGTCTATGCAATATGCAAGCGTGCGGCCACCGATATACTCGAGCATATGAAAATTGCAGAAGGATTCGAGCCATGCGTATTCCGGCATTTCATGGTATATGGTTGGCATCCAAATGCCTATTATTACCTCAACGGCGAAAAGAAACAGTTGCCTTGGCGTTATATGATTCGCCGATGCATCAATGGAATGGGCATTGATGTATACGGTGATCCGTCACGCCTTAAGGAACTGCTTTATATCAAGGATTTTGCAGCTGCAGTAGTCCGTGCTGCCAATACTCATATCTGTGGCATATTTAATCTCCCAGGATATAAGCCATACTCTTTGGACGAAATGGTTGACGGCATAATGCATGCATTTGCTTCAAGTGAAGCAAAAAAAACATATCGCCCGGATATGCCTGATACACCACAAATACTTCTATCTGGCAAGAAAAGTAAAGATGTCCTTGGCTGGCAACCAGTCTGGACGTGGGATGCAGCATGTGATGATATGAAAAAAGAGCTTCAAGAAAATCCCATAGAACTGATGTGGGGCGCAATTGAAACCGAAGATCATATTAGCTAATATAGACTGTGCTATGACTTTTGGTCAAATTGAAGAAATCTCCCAAAATTTCGGAACGCCGTTTTATCTTATGGATGGAGACCAATACTTGAACAATATCAAAGCGTTCAAGGCGGCATTCGAATCAAGATGCAATCTTGTCATAGGGTATTCATTTAAGACAAATTATGTTCCGGCCTTATGTCGGATTGCCAAAGATGCTGGATGCTATGCTGAGGTTGTGTCAGAAATGGAATATACGTTGGCAAGGCGAATAGGCTTTGAGAATATAATTTTCAACGGTCCTATAAAGAAAAAAGATATTTTGATTACTGCTCTGAAGGATAATGCTATAATAAATCTCGATTCATTATACGAAATTGATACCATTCTTCAATATAAGGAGCATCATCCAACAGAAACTGTTTCCGTCGGTTTGCGGCTGAATATCGATCTTGCGGATGAAACAGGTTGTTCCAAGATACAGTGTGGCCTCCGTGTTAGCAGATTCGGCTTCACACCTTCTCAATTGGAAGAAATAATCCCGAAACTTAGAGCTAATAACATTAAAATAATTTCGCTACACGGACATACCTCGTCATCAGACCGAGCTGTTGCCAACTATGGAATTATCGTGAAACAGATGCTTGAAATCTGCGAACATTTTAACTTGAACGAACTACGCTATTTTGATGTAGGCGGTGGTTTTTTTGGCGCAGCCGCTAATGGGGTAGACGTGAGCAAAAAACCAAAATATATTGATTATTCCAAGTGTATCCTGAGATTGTGTGACTCAAGCAAATGGTTTCGCAGAGTAAATCCGGCCATTGTGATTGAGCCTGGGGTATCCGTAACGGCCAATGTATTCAATTACGTCTCAAAGATATTTCAGACAAAGAACATAGCTGGGCAGCATTTTCTTACAACTGATGGCTCTGTCTTTGATGTCAATCCCACTATGCATAGTAACAATCTTCCTCACACTTTTTATACCCGTAAGGAAAATGACAAAACTTACCGTGCTAACCTTGTTGGATCGACATGCATGGAAAAAGATGTAATTCTGACTAATGTTGAAGTGCCTTCTTCCGTGAGTTATGGCGATTTTATCAAAATAGACGGTGTCGGCGCATATACTATTGCACTTACTCCCACCTTTATAAACTATCTATCTCCTATATTAGAGGTAAAAAATGGTGAATTTTTTGTAATAAGACATCGTCAGACTATTGAAGATATTATAACCATATATAATTTCCCTGATGCTTAACATTCTCTTCACTTGTGCAGGCCGTCGCACATATTTGCTTAAATACTTTAAAGAGCAATTAGGCGATGATGGACTGATTGTCGCCACCGATATGCAACTTACGGCTCCAGCTTTAACCGCCGCAGACATAAAGGAGCAAGTTCCGGCTATATATGCTGATGACTACATCGACATCACACTAGACATTTGCCGTCGACACGGAATCAAAGCACTTATCAGCCTCAATGACCTCGAGTTGCCCATTCTTGCCGCCAACCGTCAGCGGTTTGATGAGCTAGGCGTCAAGGTAATCATTTCGACTACAGAAGTGATTGATATCTGCTTCGACAAATACCGCACCGCCAAATACATCGAGAGCCTTGGCCTCGTCTCTCCCACCACATTCGTCAACCTTGATGAGGCCAAAGCGGCACTCCGTAAAGACTTACTTCGCTTCCCCCTCGTCCTCAAACCTCGCTGGGGCTCAGGCTCCATCGGCATTGAGTTTGTCAACACCCTCGAAGAGTTGGAGGAGGTCTATGACATGCTTCTCAAAAAGGTCAAGAAAACCATCCTCGCAACTGCCTCAAAGGGCGATGAATACATCCTGATACAGCAGAAAATAGAAGGCCAAGAATATGGTATGGACGTGCTTAACGACCTCGAAGGTAATCACCGCGCAGTCTCCGTCAAAAAGAAACTCGCCATGCGTGCTGGAGAAACCGACAAAGCACAAACCGTTGATAACGCCGACATCCGCGCCATAGGTTACACACTCGGCAAGAACCTGCGCCACATCGGCAACCTTGATGTCGATGTTTTCGAGAAAGACGAAAAATACTACGTCCTCGAACTCAACCCACGCTTCGGCGGAGGCTTCCCATTCAGCTACGAGGCTGGCGTTAATTTTCCAGGCGCGATAATCGAGTGGCTAAATGGCAATGAGATAGATGATAATATGCTACAGCCACGATTTGGAGAAGCATATGCAAAATGTGATTATCTTGTAAAAGTAAACTGATGAATAACAAACGGATATTGCTATGCCTGGCACATATGTCGGGCAGGGAAATGGATTTTATCAGAGAGGCTTTCGAGCAGAACTGGGTTGTGCCTATGGGGCCCAACGTCAACGGTTTCGAGTCGGACCTGGAGTGTTTCGTTAACCGCCGCGGACCTGGGGCGGACGGCCGTCCGCAGACTCCGCTGGACAGGAAGGTATGCTGCCTTTCGGCGGGCACGGCTGCTGTACATCTGGCACTTCTGGGATGCGGAGTCGGCCCAGGGGACGAGGTGATAGTGCAGTCGTTCACGTTCTGCGCCTCATCGCACCCGGTGACCTACCTTGGGGCGACCCCAGTGTTCGTTGACTCCGAGCGCCAGACATGGAACATGGACCCGGAACTGCTGGAAGAGGCCATTAAGGACCGCATCGCAAAAACAGGCCGCAAGCCCAAGGCCATTGTACCGGTGGCCCTATACGGGATGCCGTATCAGGTGGACCGTATCATGGAGGTAGCTGGACGCTACGGCATCCCGGTGGTGGAAGACGCCGCCGAGGGCATGGGCTCATGCTTTGACGGGCAGGTGCTGGGAACATTCGGCCGTTATGGGGTACTGTCGTTCAACGGCAACAAGATGATCACGACCTCCGGCGGCGGCGCGCTCATATGCAACGACGCAGAGTCGGCCCGCGAGATATTGTACTACGCCACCCAGGCCCGTGAGGCCTACCCCTACTACCAGCATACGGATATAGGGTACAACTACCGCATGTCCAACATCTGCGCCGGCATAGGCCGCGGACAGATGACTGTCATTGACGAGCATATAGCACACCACAAGCATGTTCAGGCACTGTACCGTGAACTCCTCGCCGATGTTGAGGGTGTGACGCTACACGACAACCCGTCGCCGCGCTATGACTCAAACTTCTGGCTGTGCACCGTCACTCTTGATCCCTCATTGAAAGTCAAAGGACAGGAAGATGCCTATGCAGCAGCCCTCAGCGGCGCCGTGGGCGGTGCCGCCGGAGTGGTACACGCTGCCAAAACCCCGACAACCGACTGCCAGCCCAATGCCAACGTAGAGGCCATGCGCATGGCTCTTGACGCGGCCAACATAGAGGCGCGTCCGCTGTGGAAGCCCATGCACCGCCAGCCTGTATACGCATCCAACCCCGCGTATGTCAACGGGGTGAGCGAGTCGCTGTTCCACGTGGGTCTATGCCTCCCTGCAGGCCCGTGGGTATCGGATGACGATGTACGGCGCATCGTGGACACCATCCGGGATGCTATCCTGGACTAGCCGTCTGTACTGCCATACCTTAATATAGATGACCAACCGCCAGCCCGGACTCCATGCCGGGCTGGCGCTGTTTTATAGAATGGCTATGGCTTTAATTATCTGTCCTTTTCAATTTCTGTTTAGGCAATACATTCAATTATTGCTCTAAATCATTATATCCATATCAAATATTAAGGCCAATGATAGCTATTATGATACCTGCTATCTGCAACAGTAATATTTTCCAGCGCCGGTTTCTATATTCAGCCTTTAATTCATCAAGCTTAAGGGGAATGCCCTTTACTTCGTGATATTTCTTATACCTCCACATGCCTATCCTCAGCTGCATTATAATAGCTATGAAACAGATTGCCAGCCCGGTGTAAAACATAAAACTATCCATATAATGGAAACAAGCCCCGGGATTAAAATGTTTGTCACGGTCATCCATATGCGTTATCTGAGCTCCTGCCCCATATGCATCATTTCTAAATTTTAACGGCACATGCAATTTTTATACAGCTGCTGCGTCTAACAATTATAGATAACCCAGATAGTCATCTTGCAGACATCATGCACATTTCAATTCCAATTGTCCTTCTTGCCGCCATGGCCGTTATAGGGGCTAGAGTATGGACCAGAAAAAAGCCGGATAAAAAGAAATCCGCATATGTGATAATAATTGTGTCGGCCTCACTTATAATGGTTGCACTGGCATTGAACGGTGATTTGCTTAATTAAATAGATATAGGATATGGACTGGTGGCAATACTTGATTTCCGCTATAATCATTGGACTGATATGGAATCCTGTGGAAACCCATATAAACAGGCTTACAAAAAGGAAATGGCTGCGGTATGTAGTGTCTTTTCTGGTATTGTTCCCCTTAATATGGATATTAAATACCCTTTTGTCGCTGATAGGCCATAACGAAGGCTAGAGGGAGGCCTAATAAAAAAACCGCCGATCCATAGGGGCAACCCTTAGTCCGGCGGATATTATTGCGGAGTGAGGGACTCCAGAACCTACGCTTTCAGAAAATATCATAAAATTGCAAATCACTGATAATCATATATTATCTACAATGAAGAGT
>Ga0209064_1001805_pt1 | contig 29246 bp, 17 predicted proteins | sample Inofromicrocosms_FD_187498 | JGI IMG/M metagenome (GOLD analysis project Ga0209064, IMG submission 187498) | Mouse cecum microbial communities from Vienna, Austria - Inoculum for glucosamine and mucus D2O microcosms (SPAdes) (version 2) | ecosystem: Host-associated > Mammals > Digestive system >... | reverse complement strand
TGAAAAAAACAAGATTTTGATAACAGGATAACTTTTTGACATACAGACATAGAAAAATTACCCGCTCCGGACTGAAGCGGGTAAGGGAGGATGTGCTCTTTATTTTAGTTTAAATGAAAGAGCCGTGACTGAATCCGGGATTACCGGCCTATAATCTGCTTATAAATTGGACTATTGCATCGAGGACTTCGGGTGAGATTGTCTCGCGAATCTCGCCATATTCGCTCATTTCGCCTGTCACGGCATGTTGCATCAGGTGGTTGAGTCCGGGCATCAGCATTGTCTCGGCCTGTGGCACGAGATTCTTAATGACTGTCAGGTTGTCGGGTTCAACCTGAACATCTTTGTCGCCGTTTAGCGCCAAGACCGGGCATTTTATCTTCTTCAGGTAATTGCGCGGATTCAGGCCGATGACAGCGTCCAGCCAAGGGGTGCGCATCTGCTGTGTCATTTTAAGTGATGACAGAATCAGCGGGTTCACTGCAATTCCCGACGCTGCGGCCAGCGAGTCGATGTCGACGGGAGATGATATTCCTTTTCTTTGCTGCCCGGTCATAGTGTCAAATAGCGCGTCAATCAGTCTGAGGCTGTTTTCTTTATCTGTTCCGGTTATTCCCACCTTGTCAAGGCCGCGGCTGTTCTGCCTCATCAGTGTCTCTTTTCCCGAGACGGCCATTCCGGCAAGCGAAACAATGAAATCGGGAATATCTTCGGCTCCCATCATGAATGCTATCGTGCCGCCTTCGGAATGGCCCAGTACGCCGATCGGTCCTAACGCGGGAATCGAGCGGAGGAACGACACTGCGCTCACGGCATCTCCCTTGAGTGTGTCAGTGGTGGCCGTCAGAAAGTTGCCGTCTGATTTTCCGGTGCCCCGGTCATCGTATCGGAGCGAGGCGATGCCGTTGCGGGCGAGGTGGTCGGCAATGACTGCAAACGGGCGATGATCCATCAGTTCCTCGTCGCGATTCTGCGGTCCGCTGCCGGTCACCATCACTACGGCGGGAATCTTGCCGGAAGCCGGCCGGTTAGGGAGAGTCAGGGTCGCGCTCATAATCGCGCCGTCGGGAGCCGCGAAAGTCGTGTCGGTGACACTGTAGGGGAACGGCGGCTTGGGTGTCTGAGGACGGCGTTCTTCTATCGGGGATTCGGGCGACAGCGTGAGCGGGAACGAATAGCCCCGCTGAGTGAAAGACCCCTTGATTTCCTCCGAGGCGATTTTTCCGTTATAAGTCGCGCCTATCACCCCGCATGTCAGCGAAACCGAGTCGGCCGAGCAATAAGTGACAGTTGCCGGAATTCCTTTTGCGCCCTGAGAAGGAGAGTCGAGCGTGCATTGCGTGGTGCCGTCGACGGTTTCCGAAAAATTGAATACGAGAGGGAGTTTCATCTGTCCCAGATCAAGGTCTCCGCGCCAAGAGCCGGTCAGTCCGTAGACCTGTGTCGCCGACATCAGTATCGCCGTCAGTGACAAGACATAATATTTCAGTAATCGATTCATAGTAATAAACTTCATTGCCTGTCGCAAAAGTATAAAAAATTCAGCAACAATGGCACAAATATACACAGTATATATAGGAAAAACGCTGAAACCGACCGGTTTCAGCGTTTTCCGCGTTGTCTTACCTGGATTCGAACCAAGACAGGCAGAACCAAAAACTGCAGTGCTACCATTACACCATAAGACAATCCTTGTGCCCAAACCTCGCGCTACGAGGTCTAAAGCGATGCAAAGTTATAACTTTTTATCGGGACTGGCAAATTTTTTGACAAATTTCGTAGAAATGTCGTGTAGTTGCCGTGCCTGATTAGTTCATTTCATCAAATTTTGCGCTGACGGCGGTCGCGATGCGCTCCATTTCCTCGGCCGGAAGTGTCATTTTGGACGAGAAGTCCATATCTTTCTCGGTGTTGAGGGGGATGAGGTGGATGTGGGCGTGAGGAACTTCGAGACCGATGACGGCGACCCCGATGCGCTTGCAGGGCATGACGGCTTCGAGGGCGGCAGCGACGCGCTTGGCAAAGAGGGTCAGGTCGCGGTATTCCTCGTCGGTGAGGTCAAAGATGTAGCTGACTTCGCGGCGTGGAATGACGAGGACATGGCCGGGTGCCACGGGGTTGATGTCGAGAAAAGCATAGTGGCGGTCGTCGGCGGCAATCTTGTAGGAGGGGATTTCGCCGGCGGCTATTTTGCTGAAAATTGTTGCCATGACGTGACGCGGTTTAGAAGTTGATTTCCACGATTTCAAATTTCATCAGGCCGGCGGGAACCTTGATTTCGACCACTTCGCCGAGTTTGTGGCCGAGAAGACCTTGGGCGATGGGGGTGCTGGAGCCGATTTTCTTCTCCTTGAGATTGGCCTCGCTGTCGGCGACGATGGTGTATTCCATAGCCATGCCGTTGGCCACGTTTTTGATTTTGACGCGGTTGAGAATCTGCACCTCGTGGTTGTTGAGCTTGGACTCGTCGATGATGCGCGAGTTGGCAACGAGGTCTTTGAGCTGCGAAATTTTCATTTCAAGCATTCCCTGAGCCTCTTTTGCGGCATCATATTCCGAGTTTTCCGAGAGGTCGCCTTTGTCGCGGGCTTCGGCGATTGCGGCTGATATGCGGGGACGCTCTACCGATTCGAGGTAGGCGATTTCTTCCATTTTTTTCTTGTAACCATCCTTGGTCATGTAAGTGATAGCCATGGTAGTAATGAATTTTTAAAAGTGAGAGGGTTTTGGTCAAACGTAAAAAATATAGAATCTCGATGCCGTGAAGGCTACGAGATCCTAATGATTTCTTGATATTTTTATCTGTGACAAAGGTACGGTTTTTTTACTGCGGGTGCAAGTCTTTTGGGAGTTTTTAACAAATGTGGCGTGCGGCTTATAAGTCAAGCAACGGGTCGTAGTCGGGGTCAAGCGGGTCGAGACAGGGATTTTCCGATTCGTTTTCAAGGCGGGAGCGCTCGGTTGAATAGTCGGGAATCATGCGGCAGATGTAGTTGATTACCGAGTACACGCTGCCTGTCATCTGACTGTCAATTGTGGCATATTTGTTGTAGCCTTTGTAAAGGGATATGTCAATAGACGGCGCGCCGCACAGCATCATTGCATCGGGGTCAGGCTCATTTTTTATGTTGGCATCGTTGATGGTTTTGAGCAACCCTTTGAAACTTGTCCCATTGGCAAAATTGTAAGAGTCGCGAGCCGTGGATGTGCCGGTCGTGTTGGTGACTTCAAATTCGATGCCGCTGGGGGTAATGGTGATTGTGTAGGTATAGGTAATGGCCGTGGAGTAGTTGGCTTCGGTCATCACAATCATGTCGGTCGATGGTTGGGCGGTTATCGTCTTTTTTTTGAGGCTTGACGCGATGGCTCCTGCCACGGCTTGGGGACGCGAGGCAGTGGGTTTTGCCGCGTTGAGGTTGAGCACTAGTGTTGATGCAAGAAGGAGTGAGATTGTCAATGCTTTCATAACAAGGATGTTATTTCTTTAAAGGCGTAGGTTGATGTGTGGTCGTCGGGGAGGATGGCGAGGGTGAGGTGGCCTGTCGGGGCGACATCGACGATGCGCGCTGACAGGCGGTTACCGGTTGCGGGGTCGAGGTAGGGGTAGTAGCCGTCGTTGCGCCACAGTGACTCGATGTAGTCGCCGTGGAGTGACAATGCGCCTCCGTGACGGTCGACCCGGGAGAAGGTGGCGAGGATTTCGTCGACAAACTCGCGCTCGATTTCGTCGAGAGGCGTGATGCGGCCCGTGAGCTGGAAAAGCGAGACGGGGTTGGGCGCGTCGCTCAGAAAACGCTCTTGGTTGATGTTGATGCCGATACCGGCTATAGAGTGGCCGATGCGGTTCCCGACGAGGGAATTTTCGATGAGTATGCCGCAGATTTTGAGGTCGTTGACATAGATGTCGTTAGGCCATTTTATGGTGGCGCGGGTCTCGGCGGGAAGATGTCGGCGCAGGACGGTGACTATGGCGAGCGAGACAGCCTCGGAAACGGCAAACTGCTCGCGGGCAAGGATTGTCTCGGGTTTGAGCAGCACCGACATGGTGATGTTGCGCCCGGGAGCGGCCTCCCAAGTGTTGCCCCGCTGTCCGCGCCCGGCAGTCTGGCAGCGCGTGGTGACAACCGTGCCGTGGGGCGACTCGGCAGCGATTGCTGCAAGCGACGTGTTGGTCGACGCGGCCTCGGGGAGTGTGATGATGTGGGGAATAGTCATGGGTAAAAGAGATTTGCGGAACTGTTTTCGTTAAAAAGAGCAATAGAGTGAGCCCGTCAGGGCGATATTGTGTTAAGCCTCGCATGGAGCGCAGCGGAATGCGGGGTTACGGCGCGATTTTTCTTTTAGAGCCCGTCAGGGCGATGTGATGGTATTACTCATAGGAATCTTCATGAAATATCATGCCTTGTTCTTCACACAATCTTTTCATTTCGTCATCAATCGATTCTACTCCGTGATGGACGTGTTGCCATTTTATGTATTCGATGATGGAATCCCGGAGAGAGTATGATACCGATGCCGCAAAATAACCCCTTGACCATTTTTCAAAGGTGTGGAATCGGAAATCACGTCTCATCCACCCGCTTGTACATGCCTTAATGTCTCTGACCAAATCAGCGAGGGCGATTGACGGTTTTAGATCGATGAATAGATGGATGTGGTTGCCTATGCCGTTTATTCTGAGTAACCGGCAACTGCGTTGCTTTAACATATCCCATATAAATCGATACACATCTTCTTCAAACTCGGCCGGAATGGTCGGTTTTCGCTGGTAGGTGCAGATAACGATGTGGAATAAGGCATTGACGTAGCTCATGGCTTTGAGTCCTGTTATTTGTTACCATCACATCGCCCTTGCGGGCTCTGTATAATTTCGGATTGCGACCCCTCCCCCGCATTTCGCTGCGCTCCATACGGGGTTTAACATAATATCGCCCTGCGGGCTCTTTTGACGCCTCGTTTCGCATGGTCTCCCGCTCTATATGGGCGCGACATGTCGCGACTCGGTCTCAAAGGGGGGTATACAGTTGATTAACACAAGTCACTGTCGGTAAAGCAGCATCGTGAGATGCGGGTCTATGGGTGCGACTATAGACCCGCGTTTTCGACGCTTTTTCGCTACATGCGGGTTCCTGTCCACACGCCGCTCCGCGGCTTTTATCGTGACGGTGTCATGATGCAGATGTAGAGGGCCATTGCGATGATGGCGAGGCCGATGACGGCATAGAGGATGCGGGCGCGGCGGCGGGGGAGAGACCCGGTGACGGCGCGCACACTCGGGGAGGTGAAAAACCATTCCCGGTTCATCACGGCTGCCGCGAGGGAGAGTCCGCCCGAGAGGAGGAATATCCCTAATAATATATATGTGGCGGTATCGATGCTCAAAATTCGAGGTCTCGTGAGCCGTCGGGGTTGACGGTGATGCGGACGCGCACGGTATCGTCGGGGAGGATGTCGTCGATGCGCTCGGGCCATTCGAGCAGACAGAGTGCGCCGGAATCGAAGTAGTCCTCGACACCGATGTCAAATGCCTGATCAAGCGACTCGATGCGGTATAGGTCGAAGTGATATATCAGCTCTGCTGTTGTGTCAGAACGGTATTCGTTGATGATGGAGAATGTGGGGGAGCCTGTCGGGTCTTCCTCCACGCCGAGGGCGCGGCACAGGGCGTTGATGAAAGTGGTCTTTCCGGCACCCATCTCGCCATAGAAGGCGTAGACGGTCTCGTCGCCCATGTTCTGCACAAATTCTTTGGCCGCTTGGTCGATGCGGTCGAGTGATGGAATGGTTATCTTCATATCGTGATTTATTTGAGAGATGTTAAACCTTAAACTTTACTTTGCTGTCAGTGTCACGAGGGGTACGAGCATTTCTTCAAGCGATATGCCGCCATGCTGGAAAGTGCCCTCGTAGTACTGGACATAGTAGTTGTAGTTGTTGGGATAGGCGAAAAACTCGCGGTTGGTGGCAAAGATGTAGGTCGACGAGATATTGGGCGAGGGGAGGCCGAAGCGTTCCGGCTTTTTGATTTCGTAGACCTGCTTGGGGTTGTAGGAGAGGTTTTTGCCCACCTTGTAGCGGAGGTTGGTGTTGGTGTTCTTGTCGCCCACGACCTTGACGGGGTTGTCGACGCGCACGGTGCCGTGGTCAGTCGTGAGAACGATTTTGTAGCCTTTCTCGGCGATGCGGCGCAGGATGTCGAGTATGCCCGAGTGGCGGAACCACGACTCGGTCAGCGAGCGGTAGGCGGCGTTGCTCGATGCAAGCTCGCGGATCATCTTTGACTCGGTGCGGGCGTGGGAGAGCATGTCGATGAAGTTGAACACGATGACGTTGAGGTCGTTGTCTTCCAGTGCGGCAAAGTCGCGCAGCAACCGCTCGCCGGCGGTGGAGTCGTTGATTTTGTTGTAAGAAAAACGGCAACGGCGGCGGTGGCGCTCAAACTGTGTCGCAATCAGCGGTGACTCGTTGAGGTTTTTCCCCTCGGGAGATTCCTCGTCGACCCACAGGTCGGGGAACATGCGGGAGATGTCGAGCGGCATGAGTCCCGAGAAGATGGCGTTGCGGGCATACTGCGTCGCGGTGGGGAGGATTGAGCAGTAAAGGTCCTCCTCGGCGTTGAACACGTCGGTCAGCAACGGCTTCACGGCGCGCCACTGATCGAGGCGGAAGTTGTCGATGAGGATGAAAAACACCTTGTCGCCCGCGTCGAGCATCGGGAATATGCGCCGCTTGAAAATGTCGGGCGACATGAGGGGTCGTCGCGGGTCGTCGGGATCAGTGACCCATTTTTCGTAGTTTTTCTTGACAAACTTTCCAAAAGTGCTGTTGGCCTCGATTTTCTGCATTTCGAGCAGCTCGTCCATGTTGGTGTCGGCCGATGCGAGCTCGATGTCCCAGAACACGAGCTTGCGGTAGGTTTCCATCCAGTCGTCGATGGTGTAGGAGTCATTGATGAGCGAGGCTATGCGGCTGAATTCCTGCTGGTAGTCACTCGTGGTGCGGCGCGACACGAGGCTCTCGCTGTGGAGGTTTTTCTTTATGGAGAGAAGAATCTGGTTGGGATTGACAGGCTTGATGAGGTAGTCGGCAATCTTGCTCCCCACGGCTTGGTCCATGATGTTTTCCTCCTCGCTCTTGGTAATCATCAGCACGGGGATGTGGGGCGCAATCTGCTTGATGCGCTGAAGGGTTTCGAGCCCGGTCAGGCCGGGCATGTTCTCGTCGAGGATGATGATGTCGACCGGTTGCGACCCGACGATGTCGAGCGCGTCGTGACCGTTGTTGACGGCGACAACGTCGTAACCCTTGGCTTTTAGAAACATGATGTGGGGCTTGAGGAGGTCAATCTCGTCGTCGGCCCAAAGTATGGTGAAATTGCTCATCGCTGACAATATTTTTTAGAAATCAAACAACGGGTCATCCCCTTCGGTTCCCTCGGGATAGTCGGGGAGGGCGGGTACAGTGTTGGGTGCCGGAACCGGCGCGGGTGTCACGGGTGCGGGTGTCACGGGTGTGGGTGTCGGAGTGGGATTCGGCTCAGGTTGCGTCTGTGCGGGAGCCGGTGTCGGCTCGGGTGCGGGTGTCGGCACGGTATCGGCGGGGATGGTTTCTTTTTCCTCGACGGGGGCGGGGATGGTTTCGGTCTCATCGATTATGACCTCCTCCTCGCCCTCCTCGCCGGGAGTAGTGTCATACATCTCATCGGCCGAGGGGTATTCGTCGGGCGGCAGAACCTCCTCATGGGTCGAACGCAGGGTCTCCTCGCCGATGAATTTGAAATAGTCGTCAAACGAGCCTCCGCTCTGAATGAGTTTGTCAAAGTTTTCCTGAGAAATCATAACCGGGCGCACTGCCTGAGGCATCGAGAACGATGTGTCCTCGGCCAGCAGGCGGCGGTAATGGTTCAACTCCTCCTGATTGGCGAACCCCTTGACAATCAACAGGCCGAGCCGTCCGAAATTCATCGTTTCGAGGTCAAAGTCGCGCACGACAAATGTCGAGAAATTGTGCCGCGCCACTTCGAAAAGCAGCTGGTTGGGCGAAATCGAGTCAGTGGGGAACAGCAGCACGAGCAGTTGCGGCGACTCGGGGGCGACTGTGAATTCTATCTCGGCGGCCTCGCCCGAGAGGGCGGTGGAGTCGTTGGTCAACCGGGTGTCCCACAGCATACCACGGTTGTTGACCGGCCCGCTGTGGAGCTTGCGGCCCTGCGCGAGACCTTTGAGATAGGCCGACGCGAGGGGTGTGATGTCGGTGTCAGGGTAACGTTCAAGCAGGTCCTTGAGCGTCGCGCTGAACTCCTCGGGGCGGTTCTCGGTGACATAGGCCAGCGCGTCGAGAAACATGAACTTGGGCATGATTTTGCTCAGCGGGTAGGTGCGCATCATTTCCTTGTAGGCTTCGTGGACCTTCGTGTTGCGGTTGTTGAGGTAGTCGTCATAGGTGCGGGCATACAGTTCCTCCTGCCGTGACTCCATGTTGCGGAGGTTGTCGAGATAGTCGGGGTCGCTCATCGCCTTGGCATATTTTGAGTCGGGGAACTCGCTGATTATCAACAGCCGGTATTTTTCGGCTATGTCAGGGCGGCCGCGACGCATGTTCATGAGGTAGAGGTTGTTGTAGATGTCAAGACGGTACACGTTGTCGGGGTAGCGCGACATGAGCCGGGCAAACTCGGCATCGGCAGCGTCAAAGTCTTCGAGCTTGTCTTTCAGTATGACCCCCATGTTGTAAAGTCCCTCCTGAATGACCTCCCCGGCGGTTGTGCGCTCGACATCGTCCTTGGGAATCTGCTTGAGGTAATACTCGGGATAGTGCGGGTCGTTTTCATGCTCTTTTGTCTCCTTGTCGGCAGTTTCGTCCCCGGACGACTCAGTGTTCTGACCGTTGTCCTGATCCGTGTCATCTTCATCCGTGTCGCCGAAGTCGTTCATCGAGAACGTCGCCTTGTTGCGCCGCCGCCAGTCATCTTCGAGCTTTCGGCTGCCCCATCGTTTCTGGAAGTCGGTGCGTCCCGCGTTGCGGGTGGCGGTGTTGTAGAAATACCACGACTTGTCCGTGTTCAGCTGGAACTGGTTGGGTGTATTGGCACCGTTGTTCTGAAAATTGGACCCTTGCGCGGCCTGCTGGGCGAGGTATTCCTCGCGTCGCGCAGCCTCGGCCTCCTCTTTCTCTTTCTTTTTCAGGTCGTCGATGATTTTGTTGACCACGGCAAGCTGCTCCTCGGGCGACATGGCCGAGAGGCGCAGCAGCGAGTCGTTGAGGGTCACGTTCTGGGAATAGACGGCGAGCTCGTCGAGCACGTCGCTGCGGCGTTTCAGTCCCGCATACCCCGGATAGGTCTCGGGGAGCTGCGGCACGGCCTCGGAGTAGCACGGCTGCGCGAGGTCATATTCCCGGCGGTCGAAGTACAGTCCGCCCAGCGTGAGCTGCGACATAGCTTTGTCCATGCCGTTGCGCGTCGACTTCTCGGCCGCGAGGCGGTAGTTCTCGATGGCGTGGATGGTGTCCTTGCGGCTCAGGTATAGGTTGCCGATGGCATAGTAGATCTGGTCAAGATACTCCTTGTTGCGGTCATAGCGTGTCATGCGGCGCAGGGCCTTCACCTCCGGCTCGATGTCAGTGCCGGTGTAGACCTCGCTCTGCTTGATGCGGGCGTTGAACTTCGTGCGGTAAGAGGCCGACGATGACGACCCAGCCTTGCCATAAGCCTTGTAGGCCGCCTCCTTGTCCCCCTCGGCGGTATATAGTTGCCCGAGCAGGAAGTTGAGTCGCGTTTTCTGGCTCCCCTTGGCATATTTCAGAGCCTCGACAAGCATCGGGATAGCCTTGGCGTTGTCGCGCGAGCGGATGTAGTAGTCGGCATAGGTGAAATAATAGAGGTCTTTGAGCGTGTTGCTCGTCAGCTCGTCGGGTTTAACGCGCACGAGGATGTTTTCGGCCTCAAAAAGCCAGTCGAGCGCACAGTAACTGCGCGCCTGCCACAGCTTGGCCTCGGTGACTGTCGCCGGGAGCCATGAAAAATGCTTGCTGACATAATAGAATGTTGAGGCCGCGCCGAGGAAGTCGCCGTTGAAATACTGGCTGCGCCCCATCATCATCCACGCGTTGTGGAGAAACGGGTTGTACTCCTCGCGCTTCATCCACGCCTTGTACTCGGGGTCGTTACCGTGGCCGCTTTTGCGCTTGGGCCTCTTTTTGATACTGCGCAGCTGGATGGCCTTCTGCGCCTTCTCGATTGAGCGCGTGAACGAGCCGGTCGGCTGCGGGGCCTTCGGGTTGGAATAAGCCTCGGCGGGGTGCATGAACAGTTGGGCGGTATAGTCGTCCTCATAGGCCCGCTCCATCTCCTTCAGCGTCTCCTTGTAGTGCTCGTCGCCGTTGAAATAGATGTTGTAGCGGGTGATGAACGCCTGATAGCGGCGCGAGGCGGCGGTGTTTTTCTTGGGCGAACACGCCGACAGGGCCGCGGCAAGCACCGCGACAACCATCAGCGCGACCAACCCCGGCCGCCTCATGCGCAGACGTTTAAAGAGACACTCCATCTTAACTATAACGCCCTCAGAGGGTAAATATTATATAGATCAGAGGTCAGAGTTATGAGTGATGAAGTCAGAGGTCAGAGTTATGAGTGATGAAGTCGGGATAGCAGGGTTTGTCTCAGCATCGCGATTTATCGCGACACAGCTATCACTTCATCACTCATAACTCTGACCTCTGACTTAACGAGACTTCACGCTGAATTTTGTCGATTCTGATTTCCCGGGGGCGGTTGCTGTGGCTATGTAGACACCCGGAGTGAGGGATGAGATTGTGCCGACTGGGGCTGATGCCGTGGCGACGGTTATGCCGCGGGTGTCGCGGATGACGAGGCGGGTGTAACTGTCGCCGAGATTATAATGGACTGTGCCGTCGGCGACAGTTATTTCAATGCCGGTTACGATTTTTTTTTTAACCGACGATGTTTTCGCCGGGTTAAACTTGGCTGTCGCAAAGCGGCTTGCGGCTTTTCCGTTGTCAATCGCCTGCACGCCCCATGTGTAGACGGTATCCTCCATCGGAACCTTGACACTGTAACGGGTCGAGGCGATGGCGGCGTTAAGCTCGTCGGTCTTGACAAAGCCTGTGGCCGGGTCGGCGGGGATAACGGTCGAGACAGTGCTTTCGCCATCTTTCATTATATATAGGTTGTAGCGCAGGGCCTCGGCCGGGGTAGTGTCGTCGGCGGGAGCGTCCCATGAGAAAGTGGCTGTGCCGGTGGCCTTGTCGTAGGTGACGCGCAGATTGGCCGGAGCGTCGGGGGCGGCGTTGGGAGCGATTGAGGCCGAGGTGTTGCGGTAGAGGTCCGCGCCACATTCCTTTCCGCACGAGGGCGAGTGGGCCCATCCCATGTTCCACGCGTCGAGCCGTCCGTCGCCGTCAAAGTCGACGAGGTGGTTGTTGCCGTGGCTGATGCGCGAGAAGGAACCTCCCTTGCCGAAGGGGTCATTGTAGTAGGCCCCCGATGCCTGAAACAGGAAGTCGCCGCGGTTCAGGTAGGCCCATGTGGTTATCTCGTGGGTCGCGCCGTGACCGCCGACAAGGATGTCGACGAGGCCGTCATTATTGATGTCGCCGAGGGCGGATGTCGCGCCGTCGACCCCTTCAAAGCCGCAGAACGAGTCGTTGAGCATCGAGAACGATCGGTCGCCGTTGTTGCGGTAGATGAAGAATGATTTTGTGCTGCCGCCACCCTTGTTGGCCGAGAATCCGGTCACGACAATGTCGGCAAATCCGTCGTTGTCAAGGTCGCCGATGGCACACGACGAGTCATACGAGCCGTAGAGACGAGCGGGATGCTCGCTGAACGTGCCGTCGCCGTTGTTCCAGTAGATGTGGAGGTTCCCCTCGTTGAGACCGTAGCCCGACGAAACGATGTCGAGTCGGCCGTCATTGTCCATGTCGGCGAAATAGACTGACCCGCGGGCGAGGGGAGCAAACTCGGTGTTGCCGTCAAGCGGGTTTTCGACACGGGTGAAACGCCCGTTTCCGTCGTTGTGGTAGAGATAGGTCGCGCGGCGGTCGCGGTGGTGGATTGTGACCCCGTCCTCGACGGTCTCGTAGTCGTCGCGGCCTGTCATGACGATGTCGGGAAGGCCGTCGTTGTCATAGTCGCCCACCGATACCCAGTGGCGGCCGCGGCCGCCGTCGGTGTCGTTGTATAAGGGGATGATGTCAGTCTCGACCTCGCTGAACGTGCCGTCGCCGTTGTTGCGGTAAAGGCGTGAGACGATGTCGGCTACACCTTTCAGCTCCTTGTTTTTCAATCCCGGGAGGAACAGGTCGAGATTTCCGTCATTGTCATAGTCTATTGCCACCGGGCAGCCGTAATAGGTCGGGTCGACAGGGTTGTCGGCAGCCGTGAACGAGTCGCCGCCGTCATAGTGGTAGAGTACCGACATTCCCTTGTTGTAATCGGTCGAGTGGGGGTCATAGCCTGAATACAGCAGCTCCAGACGGCCGTCGTTGTCAAAGTCGGCCCAAGCCACGTTGCAGCGGTCCGATGTGTGGCGGAAAGTGGCGGCGGCTTTCTTGAATGTCGGGGCCGTGACTGTCCCCGGGACGGGGAGGGGCACATAGTCGTGGGTGTCAAGGTCGTCAAAATTCTCGGTATAGTCAAAGTCGTCGGTGACGTAGGCCGAGATGCCCACATCCATTATCTGCTGTCCGGTTCCCTGACGGCCTGCCACGGCGATGAGGTTCCACGAGCCGGGTTTAAGTGTCGCGCGGGCTTGGTCAGAAATATCCATCGGCGTATAGTTGAACACGCAACCGTTCTTGGACGCGGCAAGCACGCCGTTGATATAAATCTCGATGTCGTCGTCATGGAACACCGTCAGGCGCAGGCTTTCAATCTTCTCCTCGTCGATGTCGCCGAGATAGAACCACCGGCGCATATAGATCTGATTTGTTGTCCACTGTGTGTGGGCAAGCGGTGCCGACGCTGCGGGAAGATTGGCGCCGAAAGCGGCCTCGCCCACGGCCCATGCCGAGTCGTCAAATCCTTTTTCAAACCACCGGCGCGGAACATCGGTCGTGGTGTTGTAACGCCACTTGTAGACATGCTCGCGGGCGGTCGAGAGTATAGGCTTGATTTTAACGTCGCTGCGGGGCATGTTGATGCACTCGACAATCTTGTCACGCATCAACGAGTGGGGAGAGTGGGGTTTCAGAATCTTGCGGTCGTAGGTCATGATGCCGTTTTTCTCGATTTCCACGTCAGAAATCTGAGTGTAGACGGCGGCGTTGAGTCCTTGGTAATAGTAATCCTTGATCTGGTCGCAGAGGCCGTTGAAGAATGCGGTGAAGTCTTCCGATGTCTCCACGGTGGTGTACTGGAAGTCGCCGCCGGGCCAGATGTGGCTGGGGACTTTCAGAGTTATGCCGCCATACTCGCCGCACACCGACGCACGGTTGGGATTGCTCGGGCAGGAGGGGGCGGGATAGCTGTGGGTGTCGATGATGTTGCCGATTTCGGCATCTACCCAGCCGCTGGCGCAGCAGATCAGCGAGGTTTTGCCAAGACGGGCCGGCACGAGGGCGTTGACCCATTTGTCGACAAGGCCGGTCATTCGCTCGGTGTCAAACTGTCCCCATCCTTCGTTGAACACCACCCAGTGGACAATCGAGGGGAAGTTTTTGTAATATTTCACGATGCGTTGTGCCTCCTCCTCGAAATTCTGCTTGGCAAAATCCTCGGAACCCTTGGGGAGGTTGGGGCTTGGAAGGTCCTGCCACACGAGCAGGCCCTCGCGGTCACAGTAATAGTACCAGCGGGCGGGTTCTGTCTTGATGTGCTTGCGCACCATGTTGAATCCCAGTTCTTTCATTATATGCACGTCATAGAGCAACGCCTCGTCGCAGGGGGCGGCATAGAGGCCGTCGGGCCACCATCCCTGATCAAGCGGGCCCATCTGGAAAATCTGTTCACCGTTGAGGTATATGCGGGGGAGACCTTCGGCATCTTTTTTCACCTCGATGCGCCGCATGGCACAGTAGCTGTCGACGCGGTCAACCACCTTGCCATCCTTGACAAGCTCGATTTCGAGGTCATAGAGATAAGGGGAGTCGGGCGACCACGGATGAACGTCGCCGGTAAACTGGATGGAGGCGAGGGCCGAAGTCTTTGCGCCGGTGAGCGATGCGGCCACGTTGCCCTCTTTGTCCCTGACGGTGGCGTTGAAAGTCACGGTATTGTCGGTTTCGGCCGGGTTGACCTTTATGCGGAGCCATTTCTGGCTCAGGCAAGGCTCCATTTCGATGTCGGCGATATGTACCGGGTCGACAGGTTCGAGCCACACTGTCTGCCAGATGCCGCTGACGGCTGTGTACCAGCAGATGGAGGGATTTTTTGACTGCTTCCCGGTAGGTTGCCCCTGAACGCCGGTGTTGTCATAGATGTACACGGCCACTTCCTGCTCGCCGCTTTTGTTCAGTGCCGGGGTGATGTCAAAGTAGAAAGGGTCGTAGCCGCCCGTGTGACGGCCCACCTTCTTGCCGTTGACATAGACAACTGTCTCCCAGTCGACAGCACCGAAGTGGAGAAGGATGTTTTTCCCCTTCATCGACTCGGGGAGCGAGAATGTGCGGCGGTACCAGTAGCACTGCTCGTCACTCTTTTCCATCACGCCCGACATGGCCGACTCGATGGGGAAGGGGACGAGAATTTCCTTGTCATAGGAGAATGCTGCGGAATAAGGCTCGTCAACCGTGCCTTTGCGCAGGTCCCAAAGACCATTGAGGTTCATCCACTCTGACCGTTGCATCTGCGGTCGGGGATATTCGGGCATCACGTTGGACGGGTCGATGTCTTCGGCCCATTTTGTCATCATCGGGCCTTGCTTTATCTGCCATTCTCCGGCGGTTGATGCCGAAGGGGATAAAAACAACGCCAGCAGCACTGCAAGCGGGTATAGATTCAGTATCTTCATAAATAGTTTTTCGTTGATATGATTTCGCAACGCAAAGTTAGCGGCACACCCCCGATTTAAATAACACATAGCGTTCAATAAATTGCTCAATGGTAGAAAATGAACGGGAAACAGGCGATTCGGGCAGTCAGATTATCCTCGTTGTAAGGAGATTTGCCATTTACGTCGGCCTTTGACTGTCGTTCGCCATTATTGTTGAACTTTTTGCAGCGCGGCGGGTTGTAATATCAAAAGATTTTTGTATCTTTGCATCGAATTTGAGTTCAAGGGACATAAACAACATCACGTTTTTAATTTGTGCCTATTGCCAAGGCTTCGGGCAAGTTTAAATCTCTCGCCAAGCATCCTCACCCCATTCACTTTTTCCTGCGGACTCGATTTCATCCCCCTCAGAAAGACTTTGATTTCCGGGATTCGCACACGGATTACCGTACACGAGGCAATCTCAGAAATCAAGACGGCAGGCAATTCGGTATGAGCCTGAGAAAGGGGCGTTTCCGAAGCAAAGACGCATTTAAGATACTATTATTAATCGACGTTCACGCAACTGTTGATGCCCTGCACGGGGTTGAAATCCGGCGGCAGGGCCTGAATTAAGAATCATTATATCCCAGTAAGCATATTCAATGTACCTACTATCCGAGCTAAACGAAATGGATGAAAACCGGCTGAAGGAAATCGCCGGATCCATGGGACTAAAGAAAATTGACTCTGCCGACAAGGACACCCTTGTATACGGTATCCTTGACCAGCAAGCCATCGACGCGGCAGCATCGGCCACCGAGAAGAAACGCCGCGCCCCCAAGGAACAGGCACCCAAAGAGTCCAAGAACAAGAAACCCGCCCAACCTGCCGCGCAGGCAGCCGAAGGCGAGGAAACACCCCAACCTGCCAAGCGCCGCGGCCGCAAGCCTAAAAATGCGCCCGCGCCCGATAACACCCCCGCCGAACAGGCCGTAGTCACTAAGCCCGAACAGGCTCCTGAGGCAGCTCAGGCCACGCCGACCGAAGATGTTGCGCCGCAACCGTCAAAACGCCGTGGCCGCAAGCCTAAAAACGCGCCCGCTCAGGAACAGACCCCGCAACAGGCCGGTTCAGCATCGGAAACCCCCGACCCGGCACCCGTGTTGCCCGAAATTACAGCTCCCTCTTCTGACGATATGACCCTTCTCGCCCCACTCCCTGTCGAGGACAAGCGTGAAGATACCCCCGCGCTCCTCCCGGCAACCGTCGAGAACGAACAGCCGCGCCAAGATGAGGCCGCTCCGGCTCCGGAACAGCAGGAGGCTCCGACCGATAACGAACCTGCACCGCAGCAGGGACCGAGGGTGTTCACCCCCCGCAACCAGCAGGGTCGCCACGATTTCAAGAACAATTCGTCATTCGGCTCATTCTTCCCCCGTGCCGGCGGTCGCACTTTCGCCCCCCGCTCGCAACAGGAGAAGGAGCAGGCCGAAAAAGCTGCTGCAATAGCTGCCGCTACAGCGCCCATCGTGCTTGCGGAGCCTCAAGCCGACCGTCAGCAGACCGTGCAGCCGCAGCAGAACAACAAGAAAAACAAGAAGAACCGTGGACGTGACCAGCAGTCCATGATGCAGCAGCCACAGGCTCCCGCAATGCGACGCTATGATTTCGAGAACCTTATCGAGACGACAGGCGTTCTTGAAATCGTCCCCGAGGGTTACGGTTTCCTTCGTTCAAGCGACTACAACTACCTCGCCTCGCCCGACGACGTGTATGTCACCCAGCAGCAGATCAAGCAATACGGCCTGCGCACCGGCGACGTTGTCGATGCCGCTATACGCCCCCCGCGCGAGGGTGAGAAATATTTCCCCCTGACAAGCGTCATGAGCGTCAACGGTCGATCTCCCGAGTATATCCGCGACCGCGTGGCTTTTGAACACCTTACACCGCTTTTCCCCGACGAGAAATTCAATCTGACTGGCGGCCGCATGGGCAATATCTCGACCCGCGTCGTCGACATGTTCTCCCCCATCGGCAAGGGTCAGCGCGGACTCATCGTGGCTCCCCCCAAGACCGGTAAGACAATCCTGCTGAAAGACATCGCCAATGCTATCGCCGAGAACCACCCCGAGACCTACATCATGATTCTGCTCATCGACGAGCGTCCCGAGGAGGTGACCGACATGAGCCGCAGTGTTAACGCCGAGGTTATCGCCTCGACATTTGACGAGCCTGCCGAGCGTCACGTCAAGATTGCCTCAATCGTCCTTGAAAAAGCCAAGCGCATGGTAGAGTGCGGTCACGATGTCGTCATTCTGCTCGACTCGATAACCCGACTTGCCCGCGCCTATAACACCGTTTCACCCGCGTCGGGCAAAATCCTCTCGGGCGGTGTGGACGCCAACGCCCTCCAGAAACCCAAGCGTTTCTTCGGCGCGGCGCGTAACATTGAGAACGGCGGCTCTCTCACCATCATTGCCACCGCCTTGACCGAGACAAGCTCTAAAATGGACGAGGTTATCTTTGAGGAATTCAAGGGTACCGGCAATATGGAGCTGCAACTTGACCGCAAGCTCAGCAACAAGCGCGTGTTCCCCGCTGTCGACATCATGGCATCGAGCACCCGTCGCGACGACCTGCTGCTGCGCACCGAAACGCTTAACCGCATGTGGATTCTCCGCCGTTTCCTGAGCGACCGTAACTCAATCGAGGCGATGGAGTTCATCAAAGACCGTATGGAGCGCACCGCCGACAACGACGAGCTCCTCCGCACAATGGGCGACTGATTTCCACATCTGAAAATTTAATTGTCAAAACACCCCGCACGGCCTCCGAGGCAGTGCGGGGATTTTTTAATAGATTTAGAGGTTGTTTAAAAACAAATGTGAATCCAAAGCCCGTTTTCACGCGTCGGATTTTGTCATGAACCTCGGTCACATAGCTGTAGCTATGTGACCGAGGTTCAGGGCAAAAGGCGACGCGTGAAAACGGGTGCGACAAAACATTTATAATAAACCGCCTCATGGTTAAATTTTGGAATTAATATCTAAATGAAGTTACATCATCCACATGGCAGCCTCTTTCGTTACCTCGTCATTACACCTCGGTCACATAGCTACAGCTATGCTCCCTCTGTGTAATAACGAGTTAACTGAAAGATGCTACCACTTTGGATTAACATTTGTTATTAAACAACCTCTTAAAGGTGAAACACCCTCTGAAAAATGATGGGAAATCTTTTCGGGGGTCGCGCTATCGCGCCCCCTCGCTATTCCATTACCCCGTGTCATGCCACAGCGCAATGTCGCAAACTTAACGCCGCTGTCCATCGTCAGCGGCAGAGCCGCCGATTACGCGGCATGGCCGCGTGTCAACGTTAGCCACACGCTGCCCGCGCCGTTAGGTGCGGGCAGCGTGTGGTCAATAGCGCATATCTGATTTTACGGCTGCGGTAGCTGCCGGTCTTGACGGGGAATGACCGGCTACGCTGTAGCCGATTCGGGACAGAAAACGTATAAAACCCATGCAAGCGCACCTAAAGGCGCGCTTGCATGGGCCTAACGTTAAGGCGCGGCTACACCGCGCAATCGGCGGCGATGCCGCCCTGTTAGCGATGTTGGGCCGGGTATAAATGCCGCCCCAGTTAGCGATGTTGTGACCCGCAGAGGGTGCGGTGGCCGATTTATCCATGCAATTATACAGTTAAGTCAGTGACATTGAGCCGCGGAGCGGCACGGCCACAAAGGTCCGACAAGCCGCGGAGCGGCGAGACCACGCGAAACCCCATGCCTCGGCATGGGGAGAGGAGGATATCCAAGGACTTACAACGTCGGAGACGTGGACCTGTGGTCGTAACCATAGGCTCGCATCTCCGATGCTTTTTCGTTTGTTTTCTTCTCTCTCCCCCATGCCGAGGCATGGGGTTTCGCATGGCCCCGCCGCTCCGCGGCTGCCATACCCTCATTACCATTACATCGCCCTAGTTTGCAATGCGAATTGTAAGGAGGGTGTTGCAAAACTCGATAATTTCATCGAGATGTTTAGTCGACAAGCCTATATTTTGAGGTAGATATTGCGTCGGAATCGGTGTCAGAAAGTGGAGGTTTAATGTGGCGCAGTAGCAATCTGTTAAGATTGCATCCTTGAATAGCCGTAGGTTGCGGTTTCGCAACCTACGGTAGATTAACGAATTAAAAATAAAATCTGTAAAGATTTTTCAATCACGTCGCATCATGAAAAATCTTTACAGATTTATTTTTGTAATGATATGTTTCCGGGGGTTGCGAAACCGCAACCCCCGGCTATTCAAAGAATAATCCTTACGGATTAAATATTACTCGGGGCAAAACCCAGTTTTGCAACCCCCTCCCTACAATCAAAAGAAAAGCGCGTCTCCACGGGGATGGAAACGCGCTTTTATTACGGATTCAGGGGGATTATTCGATTACGAAGTTTGTGGGGTTCTTGAGGCCGGGTTGGCTGAAATAGGCTTCAAGCGACCCTTCAATCTTTACTTTCTTGCCGAGGTTGCCGGGGTTGTCCTTGAGGTTGAGAGCCTTGCGGGCATCGCTGCCCGAGACGAGCTGGACGGGGATGCATTGGGCACCGTCTTTAACATCGGGACCGGGGGCAAGGAGAAGGTTGGATGCCGAGACGGTTGTACCATCGGCAATCTCAAACACGGCATCGGCGTATTTGGCTGCGGGGACATAACCGACGATATAGCCTTCTACCCATGCGGTAGTGCCGGGATTGTTAAGGCCGCGCACTTCGGTAACGCTGTAAGGTTTGTCCTGAGTGCCGCCATCACCGGCCGGAGGGGTGACAGGGGGATTGGGGGTGTCGCCGCCGCTTGTGCCGTCGATTTCATAGCCTGTCGAGCCTTTGGAACCGGCTACGCCGAAGTATTTTTCAAGCGTACCTTCGACCGAAATCTTCTTGCCGAAGTTTTCGGGATGGTCCATGAGGTTGAGGGCGGTTCGTGCCTCAGTGCCGGAAGCGAGCTGTACGGCCACGCACTGATTATAATCAGTTACACCGGCCTCGGCGGCGATGAGGATGTTGGATGCCGAAGTGGCGGGTACTTCAAAGCGGGCTCCTGATTGAATTGACTTGCCGTCAACCCAACCGACGATATAGCCTGTAACCCATGCCGAAGAGCCGGGGTTGCCGAGGCCGAGAACCTGATTTACTGTATAGGGGTTCTCCTTGGAGCCATCGCCGTCTACGGGCTTGGGATCGTCGGGGACTTGGACGCCGTCGATGCGGAATTCAGATGCCGTGCCACTGTTGCCGGTAATGCCGTAGGTGCCGAGGAACTTGGCGAGTGTGCCTGAAATCCAGATCTGCTTGCCATAGTTGCCGGGATTCTCGGGCAGGTTGCCAAAGTCGCGGAGTTTTGACCTTTGAGGCAGGTCGATGACGAGACATTCCTCGAAGTTTTTGCAGTCGGGGGTAGCGGCGATAACGAGGGTGTTGTCCATGACGGGGTCGGCCTTGAACTCGATGTCGTCGTTGCTTGCCACGGTCTGAACGCCGGGAGCGACAGCACCGACGATGTAGCCGGTGACCCAGCCTTTGGCCGATGTTCCGTCCTTTTCAATCTCGATAGCCTCGGTAACGGTATAGGGATTGTCCTTGGCACCGGGACCCACGGTCGGGTTGCCGAAGTTCATGCATCCGTTGCGTCCGTTGAGCAGGAGCTGCCAGCCAGAAGTGCCGAAATAGGAGAGGATGCCGACAACGTCGCCGTCACCTGCGGGGAGCACGTCGCCCCAGAAGTTGGAGTAACCGCTGGTGCGCACGATAATCGAGTTGCCGTCGGCAAGGATGAGGTTGCGGTTGGACGTGGTCTTGTGGCCGTCGGTAAATGTGGTCTGACCACCCTGTTCAAAGTGGCAGTTGTTGAATCTGACGAGCTGGCTCTGCCATTTGCGCAGCCCCTCGGGAGAGGTCGACAGGTCATTGTAGGAGTTGACGAGGATGGTGTCGATTTTGGCCGGCTCGGGGTTGCCGTTGAGCTGGGCATGCATCTGGAAGAACTCGTAGGGCATGAACGTGGCCTCGTAGGTGTCCTGATATTCTTCGGGGAAACCAAGCTGCTGGAGGCCGTTGTACTTGCCGATGTACATGTCGGTGAGGTCAATGACGACCTCCTGACCCATGCGGTACTTGTTGTACATCGAGTTGGCGTTGATTGACATTGCGAGGGCGCCGGTCTCGTCCTGAATGACGAGGCTCTTGTAGATGTTACCTGCGGCATCGCTCGAAATGACACGTCCGGCGATGACTACATGCTCGCCCGCGTCGTTGAGGCGGATGGTGTCGATATAGTTGGTCGCGTCGTTCCAGTAGCGGGTCTTGACCTCGTTGATGGTCGTGTTGGCTTCGATTGTCGCCACGGGAGCCGGGAGCTCGGGGGTGTCGAAGTCGTCCTGACAGGCAGTCAGCGAGAGTGCGCCGACTGCGAGCAGGGTCATATATGCTTTGAAATTTCTCATAAATCTTTTTAATTAGAAGGGATTACTCGGTGATTTTGAGATTTTTGATTTCCCAAGTGTCGGCACCGTCGGTCGAAGAACCATATTTGAAACCGACTTGGATTTTCTTTCCGGCATAGGCCGAAAGGTCTATTTCACCGGCCGATACAAAAGTCCAAGAATCGGCTTCGGGCCATGTGGGGATAGCGAGTTCGGTCCACTCGGTCGCGCCGTCTTCACGCACGGCTGCCGAGCAGAGGGTGCGGAGGGTTGTCTGGAACTTGGCTGCGTGGTCAAATGTCATTTTGGCCGACTTGGCTGCGGTGAGGTCGATTACGGGCGAGAAAGCGTAGGTGGTAACACCGATGGCGGCATCGTTTCCGAAGGCGCTTGCATTGAGGTAGTGTTTTCCGCTATATTCTTTCCACGACCAGACGCCGGTAGCAGCGTCGATGTCCCAGTCAATAGTGGCATCAGTCTCGCCGAGGGCCGAGTAGAGGACATTGCCCGTGGGGGTGTCGGGAACGTCGGGAGTCTCGCCGCCCTTGTCGCCCCAAGCATAGACGGAGGTGTTTTTCAGACCGGGCTGGCCGAAGTATTTCTCCAAGTCTCCGTAGATTGTCACCTGCTTGCCGAGGTTTTCGGGATGGTCGCCGAGCCCGACAGCAGTGCGGAGGTTGCCGACAAGGGCGACGGGGATACATGCGGCAACGTCGGTAACGTCGGCTGCGGGAGCGAGGAGGATGTTGGTGTTGATTGCACCCTCGGTGCCGAAGACGGCCTGATCATAAAATTTGTCGGGGATGAAGCCGACGATGTAGCCTGTGACCCATTTGCCGGTCCCGGCAGCACCGGCCTGAACAGCCTGAACGGTATAGGGGGTCTCGGCCGAGCCGTCGCCTCCGTCGGCGGGAACGTCGGGAGTCTGCGGGGTGTCGACCCAAGTAAACCCTGTGCAGTCAGTCTCGGGGTCGCTGAAGACGAGCTGCCAGTTGGAGCCGTAGTAGGAGAGGATGGCGTTGACGGTACCGGAGCCTTTGGGCATCAGGAGGTTGACAAATGTACACTTGTTGCTTGTCGAGATGTCGAGAGTGTTGCCCTCGGCATCCTTGAGCTGGCGGGTTGTGTAGTTGGCCGCGCCGGGGGTGCCGAACATCTCGCTGCCGCCGCCGACAAACTCGACATTTTCAAGCGTGATGAGGCGCGACTGCCATGTCATGAGCTGTGTCTGGTCGGTCAGATAAGACTTGATGTCGGAGATTGTGGTGACATATTGCGGAATGGCAGCCTTGTCGGGGAGACCGTTGACCTGAGCGCGCTGCTGGAACACGTCGAGGTCCATGCCGCCGACCGAGCCGTTATAGTCGACACCGATCATCATCAGTCCGCGGTAGGTGCCGATGAGGAGGCCGGTCACGTCGATGCGCACTTCCTGACCATACTGGTAGGACTCGAAAAGCTTGGTCGAGTAGATTCTCACGAAAATGGAAGAGGTCTCGTCTTCAAGCACGATGCGCTGATAGATGTTGCCGTCTTCGTCGGAAGAAACGACGCGTCCGCCGATAATCACATGCTCGCCCGTGTCGGTTGTGCCGATGGTGGTGAGGAAGTCAGAGGTCGTGCCCTGCCAGTACTGTTCTTTGAGCTCGAGGATAGTTGTGTTGGCCTCGATGGTGGCTTCGGGTACGATGACCGGCGGGCGGTCAAAATCGTCGTCACAACCCGTCATGGTTGCCGCACCGGCAACAAGAGCCACGGCCATCAGAAATTTATTTAGTTTCATTGCTGTGAGTTCTTTGATGAAAAATTATCAGAAACGGATACCAACGTTGAAGTAAACCTTGATGCCCTGTGCATAGGAGTACTTGTTGGGGTACTTGTTGGAGTCATAGTTGGTGTAGTCGAAGCGGCCCTGCTGGTAGCCGTAGGTCATCACCTTGCGGTTGTTGAGGATGTTGTCGACGTTGAGGTTGAAGTTCATCGAGACCTTGCGGTTGATGTAGACCACCTTGCCGATTGAGGCGTTGAGCAGGAATGCGTCGTTGAGCTTGTCCTGACTAGCGAGTTCCGCCATCTTGGCTTCGAGGGTTGCCTGATCGGGGTATTTCTGCCACAGGTTGGGGAGCGCCTCGTGACGGATGGGCGACAGGTTGACGTATGCGTCATCCATCCAAGTCGCGTTGATGTTGAAGAACCACGACTTGGGAGCGGCCCAGTCGATGCCGATGTTGACGGCTGTCTGGGGAGTGCCGCCGACATAGAAGTTTTTCAGATAGACTACTTGTGCGGTATCGGGCATCATGCCGTTTTCGTAGGAACGCACGCCGGTGGGGCGGTTTTTGTACTGGTAACGGGCGAATGTACCTGCCGCGCTGACAGTCACCGAGGGGGTAACCTTGTAGGCCATGCCGATTTCGATGCCTTTGTAACGCTTGTGGACACCCTTGAGGACATAGTTCATGAATGTAGAGTACTGGTCGTCGTAGAACGATGTGCGCTCGGTCTGGTCAAACATGTCGGTCCAGAAACCGGTCACGCTTCCGCGGAAACGGCGGTAGTTCCAGACATAGGAGAGGTCGCCCGAGAGGATGCGCTCGTTTTCAAGGCCGTCGATGGCGGTGTCCTTGATGCGGGGCGAGATGTAGGCGTATTCAAAGAGAGGGGCGCGTGTCTCGTAGGACGCGTGGGCCATGAAGAAGTTGCGTCCGTCGAGCTTGTAGGTGGCGCCGAGCTTGATGGCGGCGTTGTCAAAGCGGTGTGTCGCACCCTTGCCGTAGGAGTTGTCGGGAGCGCGTCCGTTGCGCATCTTGCCGTCGCGGAAGAACTGGGTGTAGCTCATCTTGAGGCCGTAGTTGATGTCCCACTGCGGGAGGTTGATGACATTCTGCAGCCAAGCGGTAGCCTGAATGGCGTTGATGTAGTAGTCATAGCCGAATGTGTCGCCCTTGCCGACGTGGCGGCTGGGGTTGTTGAGGTCGTTCTGGAGCATCTGGGGATTGTCAGGGAAGTCGCGCTCCGAGAACTGGTCGATGTCAAGCCAGTAGTCGCCGCCGAGGAGGTCTCGGATGGTCTTGTAGTAGTGGGCGCGGGTGTAATTGAACGACACGCCTGCCTGAAGGGTCATGAAGTCGGTCAGGCGGTGGTTGAGCAACGAGTTGAAGATGAAGTTGAACTGGTTGCTGTGACGGTTTTCGAGGATGTAGGACGAGCTTGTGTTGTCGGGGTTGCCTCCGCGCCCTTCGAGACGGTTGATTTCGTTGGTGCGGTAGAGGTTGTCCCAGTCAATCTGGCGGAACGACTCGGTGTGCCACAGTTCGGTGTAAAGCTCGTAGGCCTCGGGGTCATCCTTGTAATAAGAAGGGAGGTAGCGGTAGTAGTCGGGACGCGGGTCGGCGGCATTGTACCAGTTGAGGGCCGATGTCGAGTAGTTGACCCAGCGCACGGCAGCGCCGGTGTTGAGGGTTGTCCCTTTCTTGGGTTTCCACAGCCAGTTAAGCACGGCGGTGGGGTCGAAAGTCTCCACGATTTTGGCCGAGCGTTTTTTGCCGTCCTGCCATCCCCAGTTGGGGTTGTAGAGGTTGTTGTCGGCAAGGTCGTAGGCTTCCTGATAAGTGGGTGAGTTGGTGGCACGCTGGGTCGGTGCTCCCCACAGGGTCAGGTTGAGTGAGTGCTTGTCGTTGAATACCTTTTCAAGCGACATGAACAGGCCGCCCGAGTTGTAGAAAGTTCCGTCGATGACGCCTTCCTTGGCATATCGTCCGATAGCCGATACGGTAAATGCCCATCCGCTCTTGCTCAGGCCGGTGGAGTACATCGCCATAGCGCGGAGCATATAGTTGGAGTTGGTGTAGGCAACCGAGCCGTTGAACCCGGGGGCATAGGTCGACGAGAGGGTGTTGATGTTGGTCGAGCCGCCGATGTCGCCGAAACCGAAAGCGGCCGCGCCGAGCCCTATCGCGGTTGTCTTGTCGCGGAAAGCGCGGTTCATGCCGCCGAGGGTGGAGTAGTTGAAACGTCCGCGGGCAAGGTCGTTGAACGAGATGCCGTTGATGTAGGTCTGCTGGTATTCCGAGTTGTAGCCGCGCATTCGGAACCGCATTGCCGAGAAGTCATAGCTCGCGGCGTTGTAGTAAACGTCGTCCGAAGCGCCGGTCAGTGCGGCGATGCTTTGGGCGTTGCCTTCCTCGTCTTCAAGGATGTTCTGGTCAAAGTACATGTCTTGCTGGTCTTCATAGAAGACGTTGTTGAGGTCGGTAGAGATGAGCCGGATTGTCCCCATGTCAGAGATCTGTCCCGAGACGATGTCTACGGGAATCGACGAGTCGTTGTAGCCATAGGCGGCAATCAGAATCTCGTCACCGCCGGGGGCCGCGTTGCTGATGCGGAAATCACCCGAGGGGTCGGTTGTAACGAAAATACTCTGACCGCTGAGCATTACCGTGGCGCCGCCCACGGGCGCTCCCGTGTTGGAGTCGACCACAGTACCGGCTACGCCTGTCTTTTGAGCCAACGACGGAAGGACGGCCGTCAGCAGCAATAGCAGAAACAGTTTTAGTCTCATAAACAATATAAAATGAATTAATACTTAAGATTTTCGGGTAAGTAAGCTTGGTAACAGGCGATAAAAACACGGTCGCATCCCTCGGGAGAAGGGCGATCGTGTTTTCATTTTAGTTACCGCTGCCAAATTTAAGACAAAAAAATCAAATAAGCTACAAAAAGCGGCGAAAAATGTGCTTATATGGGTTAAAATCAGCTGTAATTAGGTCGATTTTCCATGTCGGGTGGTAAAAGGTACATAAAAACCCCTGACTCGTCGCGTGACGGGTCAGGGGTTGGGGAATCGGTTATAATTCGGTCAGATGGCCGGGATTATTTTTCGATGTGGGGGCCTGCGGCTACGAGTTCGAGACCGGCAGCGTGGTTTTCAAACTTCTTGAAGTTGGCGATGAACATCTCGGCGAGCTTGTCGGCCTTGACAGTCCATTCCTCGGGGTTGGCGTAGGTGTCGCGGGGGTCGAGGATTTTGGGGTCAACACCGGGAAGTTCGGTGGGGATGGTGAAGTTGAAGATGGGGAGCTGCTTGGTGGGAGCCGAAAGGATCGAGCCGTCGAGGATAGCGTCGATGATGCCGCGGGTGTCGCGGATCGAGATGCGCTTGCCTGTACCGTTCCAGCCGGTGTTCACGAGATAAGCCTTGGCACCGCTCTGTTCCATGCGCTTAACGAGTTCTTCAGCGTATTTGGTGGGGTGGAGCGAAAGGAATGCCGCGCCGAAGCAGGCCGAGAAAGTGGGAGTGGGCTCGGTGATGCCGCGCTCGGTACCGGCGAGCTTGCTGGTGAAACCTGAGAGGAAGTAGTACTTGGTCTGCTCGGGGGTCAGGATTGACACGGGGGGCAGAACGCCGAATGCGTCAGCCGACAGGAAGATGACGTTCTTTGCGGCAGGACCACGGCTGGGAACTACGATGCTCTTGATGTGGTTGATGGGGTAAGAAACGCGGGTGTTCTCGGTCACGCTCTTGTCGGTGAAGTCGATTTTGCCGTTGGCGTCAACGGTGACGTTTTCGAGAAGTGCGTCGCGGGTGATTGCGTTGAAGATGTCGGGTTCGCTCTCCTTGTCGAGGTTGATAACCTTGGCATAGCATCCGCCCTCGTAGTTGAAGACGCCGTTGTCGTCCCAACCGTGTTCGTCGTCACCGATGAGGAGACGCTTGGGGTCGGTCGAAAGGGTGGTCTTGCCTGTGCCTGAAAGGCCGAAGAAGATAGCGGTGTTTTCGCCATCCTTGTCGGTGTTGGCCGAGCAGTGCATGGAAGCGATGCCGCGGAGGGGGTTGTAGTAGTTCATGATAGAGAACATACCCTTCTTCATTTCGCCGCCATACCAAGTGTTGATGATGAGCTGCATGCGCTCGGTGAGGTTGAAGGCAACGCAAGTCTCGGAGTTGATGCCGAGTTCTTTCCAGTTGGTAACTTTAGCCTTGGAAGCGTTGAGGACAACGAAGTCGGGCTTGAAGTTGGCGAGTTCTTCCTCGGTGGGACGGATGAACATGTTGGTCACGAAGTGGGCCTGCCATGCAACTTCCATCACGAAACGTACGGCGAGACGGGTGTCGGGGTTGGTTCCGCAGAAAGCGTCTACGACATAGAGGGTCTTGTTGGAAAGTTCTTCGTCGGCGATTTCCTTGAGGGCCACCCAAGCCTCGGGGGTGATGGCCTTATTGTCGTTTTTGTATTCGTCAGAAGTCCACCAGATAGAGTTTTCGCTGGTAGCGTCTTTTACAAAGAATTTGTCTTTGGGTGAACGTCCGGTGTAGATGCCGGTCATTACGTTGACAGCGCCGAGTTCGGTGAGCTGGCCTTTTTCATAACCCTGCAGTCCGGGTTCGGTCTCGTCCTTGAAAAGCTGTTCGTAGCTGGGGTTGTGGATTACCTTGGCATTGGCAATGCCATACTGGGATAAATCAATTGTACTCATTGTAGTTAAGAGTTTGATATAAAAGTGTTTAAGTCGTTTTGTCCGTTTCTTTTGGAGCCGTTGCGTTTCAGCGGCTCCAATTTTGGTGCAAAGATAATGATTTTTTGAGGTTTTTTGCTTTAAAATTAAAGAAAAATTTCCGTATTAATTATTTTTAAAATTTAAAGTTAAACCATTGTATTCGCACTCCTAAAGCATAACACTCAAGGCGGGTTCAATGTTGGTCGGGGGATAACGAAAAAATGTTGTCTCAAAGTGACGAAATGGCGGATTTAAGAATAATTAACCATAAGGGTCGCATTAAAAAGGCCGATTTGGTTGCATTTGCTCAAAAAAGTGACTAATTTTGTGGTCAATACCGTAAAGCTGTCGCGCGGTGTATCCAATGCACAATTGTCTTAAAATGAAATGTGCGAAAACATTTGAGTGACAGCGCAGATGTTCCCTCTGTCTGGAAACCGCCAATCTTCCTAACTCCGCGGGGAACAAGTAAAAAAGAATTAGTTGTATGCTCGAAATACGGGCTGGACTGTTTCATACTTGTTTCGTGGAATAGGTGCTTGGCGGTACCTCAGACTGGGATCGGGTTGAAAGAGTTCAGCCCTATTCGTATACAACAAAAACAATCACCATTTAAGTATTTACTGTTTCTATGACAACTATTTTTATCGGAAAAGTAATAAAGGACGAGTTAAAAGCTCAGCAGAAGTCGGTGGTGTGGCTTTCAAATGAACTTGGATGCAACCGCACCAATGTCTACAAGATATTCAACCGCCGCAGCATCGATGCCGACTTGCTGTTACGCATAAGCGTGGCGCTTGACCGCAATTTCTTCGAGCCTTACACAGCTCGCCTTAAAAGCAGATAGCAGAGACGGTGTGCGTTGATTTTCAAGCCCCCGCTCTTTTATTCTCCTTTCTCCCGACGCGTAGCGGTCACCGGTTGGCCGCCTGCGTGAAAATGCGGCTAAAAGGCCCGGTTTCCGCCTGTCTCTCTCCGTGTGTCCGGTTTTTCGACCGGGAATGCGGACAGCATACAACAACTATACACCCTAAATATTCGAGCATAGCGTGAAACCGGCCTCCCGCTGCGTTCCGAGCAGCCTTGAACCATCTAAAACGCTTGTTCCCAACACAAGATCCTATCCCCTGACGATAAATTGCGGCCATGCCGCCGATTACGCGGCATGGCCGCGTGTCAACGTTAACCACAACGACTTTCTGCATTTGAGGTTGTTGCAGAACTACCTTTCAAAAAATAAGCAAAAGCCTGAACTTTCACAAGCTGAGGCTTTTTTATTACCCTAAAGTTTTGTAACTTTAGGGTATTCAAACTAGTAAATACAAAGATAATGTAT
>Ga0209064_1001803_pt1 | contig 29292 bp, 35 predicted proteins | sample Inofromicrocosms_FD_187498 | JGI IMG/M metagenome (GOLD analysis project Ga0209064, IMG submission 187498) | Mouse cecum microbial communities from Vienna, Austria - Inoculum for glucosamine and mucus D2O microcosms (SPAdes) (version 2) | ecosystem: Host-associated > Mammals > Digestive system >... | reverse complement strand
TGTTTCCGCCCCCAGAGCCGCCGCCAATCTGGCCGGACTCGATCTTGTCCGAAATAATCGTTTCCACCTGGTTAGCGACCGTTACGCGCACAGGGGAGTCCGGCTTCTGGAACTCGCTGGCCACAAGGTCGGGCAGCTTTTCGGCCACGGCGCCGGGAATTGCTTCCTCGACAGTATCTTTCACTGCCTCCTCAACCTGTGTTGCTATGCGCTCGTCAATGGCGCCGGAGTCGAGGGCTTTTATCGCAATGTCCTCAATGCTCTTGCGCATCGGGCTTGCCGGATTGTCCAGACCATGCGCGTCCGGCGCGAGATTGTGGCCGGTCAGTTTGCTGGCGCCGTCCACAAGCTGCGCATGGGCGTCCTGAACGGTTGTAACGAGGCTTATGACAGCTTCTGTCAAGTGTTCCGCATTGGGGTTCCCACTCATTTCATTCTCCTTGCATTATCAGAAACCATTTTCAGTCTGTAGATCTGGTTCATAAACTGGCTTGCGCCAAGCTCGATGGCGGCAATCCGGCTGCTCATGCGTACCATGTTGTCCGCAAGCTCCACAAAAGCCGCCTCGTTGCCAGTACCGATCTGGCGGCGCAGCTCCTCGACTTCCGCCTTGGTGGCATAGCCGTCATCGCGCACGACTACAGTCAGCGGACAACTGGAACTCTGGATGACGGGAATGCAGATTTCATGGCTTACGGACTGCCCTTCCTGCGGCTTCATCTTGAAATACGGCGCGTGATTGCCGTAGGCGAAAAGGACTTCCTCTTCCTCTCCATCTTCTTCTCCATCCAGCCGTCCATAAACGCCAATCTCACGAATCCAGAAGCCGCCGTCCTCTGGCGGAATACGGCCCCGCAAGAGCGTAACCGCCGGATCGTCCGGGCTTTGCTCCCGTGTTTCTATGGCGCAGCGGTACTGCTCATTTATCAGGGCTGTGACATCCGCCTGCGGCTCCATATATTCCTGGTTGGCGTCTCCGACCGCGATCTGGAATAGCTCGATGCCTTTGCCGGCGGCCACGGCCCGCGCCTCAAGCTCCGCGCCTGCCGCAGTCAAAATCACATAAAATTTTGGTTTTTCCGCCATCATGTACCTCCTCTTTTACTGGACGGCGTAGCCGCTGCTGGTGCGGACAGACAGGGCCAGTGTCGCCGTTTTCACAAATTCCGGCGCGTTTGCGGGCTCGCTCCGGAAAGTTACGCGCGAACTAGTGAAACAGGAAAGCCCCACGCCCGTGTGCCACTGCAATGGCATTGCCGCAGGCGGTGGCATATAGAAAATGCTTCTCGCCGCCGTGGCCCCTGTGGCGCAGAGCGCCGTGCCCATGCGCATATCCGGCGCGGGAACGGGCGAGAAGTAGAGCCTGCATCTGGATGCGATGCGTTCAACGAGTCCGATGCCGGTATGATGCTCCATGGGCGTGCGCGAGCGCGTTTCCAGAAACTCCAGCCAGCTCCTGACATTTTTGTACTCCCAGATCAGTCGCAGGGCCTTTGGCGTGGCCTCCTGATCCCAGAACAGGCCGGTAACATCCAGCCATGCGCGGAAAAAGTAGGGTTTGCCCGCGTAGTTGAACCACTCGTCAATGCCGGCCTCGCCGCCAAATGCGGCCGCCAGCGCGTTGCGCACGGCCCAGGGAGTGCCCTTGCGCCGGTGCAGCATGAGGCTTTGCCAGATAAGCCGCTCTTTAGCCTGATAGTCGTATGCCGCCTCGTAGCCGTCCACATGAAGCTGCCAGGCCAGCATATCCAGAAGCTGCTCCGGCAGGGGCGCAAGGCCCCCGGATTGTTCCGCCAGACGCATGAGCGGAGGCAAGAGACTTTGTGGCGCGGCCTTTGAGAGCCGGTCGTAAATCAGAAGCGGCGCAATGCCGGCGATTGACGGCGCGAGGATCTTGTCCAGCGAATCCGCAACTGCTTTCAGCGTGGCATCCTGCGCCAGATTGTGCGGCAAAAGCTCCGCGAAAGGTGTTTCGCCCAGACGCCTGGCCATGCTCAATCGTCCTCCAGGCCGCCGAAAACAAAATCAATGTCGCCTTCGCGAGCCACTTCGATGCCGGTTAGCGGCGTGAAAGCAGGGCTTTCCAGATGGACGCGCTTGCCTCCGGCCTGTTCGATGACGCTGATCAGCCGGCTCGGGTTGATGTCACGCCCTGGCTTGACGCGCTGCCAGAGAACAAACTCCGCCAGAGCCTTTTCGACAGCAGCAGCCACGGTGGCCAGCATTGCGGCATCCTGCCGGCGCAGATACCATGCGCCGCGAATATCGTAGGAAACCACGTCCGGCGCGCCTGCCAGCACCATGTCCGTAAGCGGCCGAACGGTTTCGGAGGAAAGCGCGTCCTTGACCAGGGCAATCATGGCCGCGTCCGGCAACTCGCCGCCGACCAGGGTGAAGCGCACGTCAACCACGCCCGGCTCCGGGCTGTAAACCGCCACTTCCTCAATATCCTGGCTCACGGCAAGCGTCCTGGCCTCGTATTCGCCCACGCTGCCGGCAACGGTGAAGGACTCCGGCGCAAGACGGATGCGCTCGCGCAGGCGGTCGTCCGATTCCACGTCGGAACCGGCCATGCTCAAGCTGGAGTTGCGGGCGGATATGATATAGGGCAGAGGATCGACCAGCTGGCAAAGCTGGCCAGCAACCAGGCCGTTTGCTTCCGCGCCCGTGGTCACGGCAAAGGCCGCCACGCTTGCCTCGGTCTGGCCCGGCTCGATGCTGGCCATGCGCGCGGTGGCAAAAGCGATCTTGCCGTCCTGCGTGGCCACGCGGGTGCCGGCCGGAATGGGCAGCGCAAAATCGAGCGGCTGCCCGATGGCGAAGGTCAGCACGCAGCGCGAGGGCTGGGCCGGAATGCGCTCCACGCCCATGAGCGCGCCCAGGTGGTCAAGATGGCCTCCGCTGGCGTAGGCCAGTAAATTTTGGCGCCCGGCCAGATTGGTTACGCCGTTCTGGATAATCGTTTCGTAGGCCAGCGTTTCCAGAAACAGCCGCACGGGATCGCCCGGTTGGAGCGTAACGCGGGCGATCTGCTCGTATGCGGTCAGGATGCGGGTTTCGGTCTCGCTGGCCGTTTCCGGCGCGAAGCTGATATCAGGCAGATTTTTGAGATTCACGGCCATTGATTGCCCCCGGCGCGATTATCTGAAGTCGTCAAGATATTCTTTCCTTATCTCCACCGTAACCGTGGGCTGGAGGATGCCCTCCAGCGGATCATCGCTCCTGAAGGCAATATCGCGCACCTTGATGCGCGGCACATACTTCTCCAGCTGTCTCGCCATCTCGGAAATCATGTAGGGCATCGCCTCCGGCATGGGCAGATCCACATAATCCCAGGTCAGGCCGAAGTCCCTATCCAGCGGCACGGAGCCCTTTCGGGTGGAGAGCAGCGTGCGGATTTCCTGCTCCAGCCCGTCCAGGCCGGTCGCGCCAACGCGGACGCCCCGCTTTACGCGCATATCGACTTCAAAAACGTTCAGCATCAGTTATACTCCTGCAAGTTGAGCGTAACTTCCGCCGCGAGGCAGACGCCGTAATGCACTGTCTTGCGCAGGATTTCGTATGACTTGAGGACGAACATGCCATAATATTTGAGGCCAATTACCAGCGGCAGTTCCGTGTCCAGAAGACTCAAGGCTTCCAGGGCAAGCAGCCTGGCATCCACAGTTGACGTGGCGCCCAGGGACACGATCTGGACGGTGAAGCTGACCGTATCCAGATTGCGGCCCGTATGCTGAAGCCTGCCAAGACCGTCCAGCGTTTTATGCTCGACGTATGCAAGCTCGCGGCTCTTTTTCAGGTCGCGGAAGGTGCAGACTTCGCTGTCCGACACCGTAAATGGAAAAACGCCGAAAAGACCCTGCATAATAACGCCTCATCAATGCGGCGGACTTGTGTCCGCGCCGCAGGCCGGACAGGTGTGGACATGGTGCAGAAAGGAAATCCCTTCCACGATAATGTCGCCCTGGGTAAGCCTGAATGTGCCCTGCATGGAAGCCGATGTCGCCCCGCCTCCGCTGCCGCCCATGTTCATGGTTGGCGCGGCCAGGTCGAGATGGCTTGCGCTGTCCATGGTCGCCGGCCCCTGCGACTTTGCGGACATGGAACCCTGAACTTCGGCGGACAAATCCTGCTGGATCTTCCCCGTAACGCTGCCGGTCGTGGTAATTTCCACATCGCCTTTCACATCGGCCACGAGCTTGTGCTGCTCGCGGTCATACTCCAGATATGTGCCGTCCTTGAACTTGCGGTGCCATTTGTCGCCGCTTTGCACGGGCGGCGACTGCTTGCCGTACATCGCGCCGATGACAAAGCCCTGCTCCCTGCCGTATGGCAAAAAGAGGCAGAGAACCTGGTCGCCCACGTCCGGCAGATCGTACTGCATATCCTCGCAGGCCCTCGGGCACAGCACGGGCAAGAAATCCGTAACCAGCTCCGCGCCCGTAGTGTCGGGCACAGTTACCTTGACCCGCATTTTCTCCGGCTGGCGCGCGTTGACAAAGCCCACGCGAATCATCTGGGCCATGAGATCGGTGATCTGGTCAGGAGTCATGAGAACAACCGCAATTTGTGCCGCAATGCTTCACCCGATCCGCTTCCTCGCGCCTCTTGGCATTGTTGAAGCGATCCAGAGTGCCGACCAGGTAGCCGGTGATCCGGCGGATGCGCTCGAACTTGACGCCCCTGCCCACGGTTCCATCGCCGGAAGCCTTTGCCGGCGGCTTGCAAAAAACTGCCATACTTACCTCAATAGTCCAGAGCTTTGACCAGTTCCACGCTTGTAGTGTAGCCGGCATCCTTGCTCACACTATGCGTGGCCTGGGTGATCACATAATCGGAATCGAAATTTCCCCAACCGGCCATTTTCAGCACAGTCCCGGCTATGAGCCGGGTATCGCCCATGCCGGAAAAACTGCCTGTCATTTCCTTGCAGTTTTTGGCGCGAAGCTCGGCTTTGGCCACGCGCTCCCCCTGGGCGGGATTTTCGATGCGCTTGTTGATGGTCAGAACCTTGCCCGTGGTCGGCGGAATTTCGGGCTTGAAATCCCTTGTCGTGGTCTCGGAAGTGTCGGCGTCCGTGTAACCCAGGATGCACTGGCTATAAACGCCGTCCAGTGTGCGCTTGAAGGACGCGCCGGAAAAATCGAAGCTCTCGCGCTCAAACTGGAGCGGTTCCAGGGCATCCGCAGTCTGGCCGGAATAGATGATCGCGCGCCTTTTTTTCAGGCAGAGCCGCAGGCCCTGCTCCTTGGTGATGCGCTGCAAAAATGCGAGATCGGATTCCTGCCTCTGCTCCACGCGCCCGAAAAAGATCTCCGGAGCCTTGTAAAGCAGGTCAAGGCCGGCCGGACCGACAACATCCGCCGCGACATTGGCGAACGGAACATTGTCCCAGGCTCGTGTCTTGCGCTGGAGCATAAGCGAGGACTTGACGCAGGCCGGAACAGCTTTGATGCTGACCACATCGCCGCCGTCAAAAGAGGTGTCCAGCGTAACCTCGTCCACCTCGAACTCGCCGCAGTCAAGCTCCTCCACGCCCGGGGCGCGGAAATTCTCGGCAATGATTTTCGCGGCGATAATGTCGCCGGGCTTCGGCAACCAGTCCCCCTGCCAGATGCGCTCGCGGTCTTCCAGGGTGAACTGGAAGTCGTCAAGCTCGTCATCGGCCTTGTCCGTATAGGTCAGGGAAAGCAGATGCGGCGAAATATCCATACTCACATCCTTTCCCTCAATGGAAATTTCAACGCTTGCGCGGCGCATTTACATTCTCTCCCACGGTGGCAGTGATTTCACGCGCAAGGGCTGAACATCCGGAACAGCAAGCGAAAGGCCACCCTCAAAAAGCAGCGTATCCATTTCGTCAACATTGGCAGGCAAAAGAACGTGCATCTGCTTTTCAGAGTCATAGCGCGCAAGGGAGATCTGATCCCACGCCTGCCCCTGGCTGGTTATGGTGCTATTCATAAAAAATCCCTTCTGCCGCATGGATGCGGCAGGCCGCGCAGCGGAGCGAGCCGCGATTTATTCGCGGCGAAGCGATTGCGAGTGCCGCGCAGGATGCGCGGTCGAGCAAAATCCTATTGGCCATAGGCAGTTCTCCGCTTGTCAGACTGCATTTTATCCAGGGCGCGGCGCACAAGAGCCTCAAAGTCCGGCTTGAGCGATTCCATGACCTTCCGCACTGCGGCCGCGTCCTGGGTGATCAGGTCGAAATTCTGGGTCAGATCAATGGAAACGGCCTGCTGGCCAGTCTGTTTCGCTTCCTGTTTGGCTTTCCTGTTTTTGGCAATCAGCGAGGGGGCCTGTGGCAACGCGGGACGGGAGGTTGCGGACACGGTTGCCACAGGCTGGCTGTCAGGCGATATTGAAAGAACCGGGGGCTTGCCGGTCTGGATGGTCGAAACTGGAGTGGCGGCCGGGGACTTCTGGCCAAGGCCAAGGGCGGATTTGGCCATGCCGATGCCTGTCTGCAAGCCCTGGCCGATTGCCGCGCCGATGCCCGAAGATTTCAGGGCGGAAACAGCCCCGGACAAAATGCCCCTCTCCTGCTGGCCAGAAGGAGCGGTCTGGCGCAAACCGCCGGCGGAACCGGCATTGGGAGCGGCCGGCCGGGAAGCTGCGGAATTGGCATTGGGGGCGGCAGTCCTTGAACCGGCAGGGAAAAATTGAGTTTTGATCTCGTTGCCGCTATCCAGGGTAACGACTGTGACCGGGCCTGACTTCGAGTCCTTGGCTGATCCGGAGCGCGATCCGCCGCCGGCGCCTCCAGCGGTCTTGCTTCTTGAGCCGCCGCCTTTTTTACCCTTGGAACCGCCTTTTTTCTCGTCAAATGCCGCATGATAGTCATCTGCTGAAACAGGCTGGTACTTTGGCTTGGGAATATTGCCGGCGGCAGGATTTTCACTAGCGCCCTGCGCTGCGGCAGGCATTTGCGGCATTTTTTGGGCAGCAGGTTTTTCTGACAGAGGTTTTGTAGCGGCTGGCGGGGCAGCAGTAGTCGCCTTTTCCCCATTGGCGGCCTGCGCAGGAGAATTGTCCTTCTTCTTGTCGCCAAAAGCGGCATTCCATGCGCCCTTGACCGCTCCGGTAATGGAGCCGACCGCGTTGGACACTGCGTCAATGGCTGAAAAAACCCAGGCGAATTTTTCCCGCAACCAGTCAAACAGGCTGGTGAACACGCCAAAAATGCTGTCCACAATGCCGGCAAAAAATTCCGATGCTCCAGTCCAGATTCCGGCAATGCCCTCCCAGGCCCAGGCCGCCAGATCGACAATGCCCTGCCATACACCGGAAAAGCAATCTGAAATTCCCTGGCCGACATAGCCGAAAAATTCGACCATCCCCTCCCAGACAGTCGTGACGGCAGAGCTTGCCCAGGCAAACAGGGCGCTGATGCCTTGTGTTATAGCCCCAAAAAAGGCGGTCGCGCCACTCCAGACGCCGCAAACTCCATTGACCGCGCTTGCGGCAATGCTGATAATTCCACCCCAGAGGCCGGAGAAAAATCCTGTTATTGTGTTCCAGGCGTTTTTGACGGTTTCAACCGGAGAAGTGATCAGGCCGGCAATAGTGCCCCAGACGGTTGTCGCGATTGTGGCAATGCCGCCAAAAAGCCAGCTATAATATGTCGTTACGCCATTCCAGACACTGGTGACTATGTCCCATGCGGGCTTGACCCAGCCGGTGATAGTCTGGCCCCAGTCCGAAAAGACCGCGCCAAGATTATTGCCAAGCGTGGAGAAAAACACGCCAAGCCTGCCCCATGTATCTGTTACCCAGCCCCACGCTGCGGACATGGCGGCAACTACGGCATCCCAGTTGTCAATCAGCAAATTGATGGCAAATCCCAGACCAACGAGCAGAGCGCCAACGCCAGTGGCCACAAGGATGGAACGCAAGCCGCCCGCGAAAAACCTTGCAGCCGCGCCTGCCGCTTTGGCGGCCAGGCCGAAAAGCCCAAGCGATCCGGATGCGCCGCCGGAGCTTGTCGTCGCGGCAACCGCCCCGGCGGCCATGCGCAAAAAGCCTCCCGCCAGGCCGTTGATGCCGGTTTTCACCAGATTGACCATAAGCCCGAGCGCAACGCCGCCGGCGGTGAGCGCCAGAAAACCGCCGACAGAGAGGGCAAGATATTTGGAAAGATTTGGAAACCTTTCCGTAAAGCCCGAAATCGCGTTGGCGATATTGGAAAGAGCCCCGGCCACCGTCCGGATTGCCGGCAAAAAGAGGTTGCCAACGCTTATTCCGGCATCTTCCCATGCGGATTTCAGCATGCGAAGCGATCCGCCTGTGGTCGCGTTCATCTGGGCCGCGACCCGGCGGCTTACCCCTTTTACCCCATCCACCTCATCGCTCGCATGCTTCAATTCATCCACAAATTTCAGCAGCGCGGTGGTGGGTTTGCCCATGCTGTCCACAATCTGGTTGCCGTTCTCATCCACTGTCTCGGCCGCTTTTTTGGCGAGGGCCGAGGCCCCGGCCATTGGCTCAAGGCCAAAAACCTTGCTGAAAACATCCGTGCGGTCAGCCGTGCCCATGCTTGCCGTTTTAAGAGTGATCTCCTCCAGCAAATCGGGCACGGCCCGCAAATTGCCCTGGGCGTCCTTTGTTTTGATATTGAGCGCGTTCAAGGCCTTTGCCGCTTCGGTCGGCGGCGCGGCCAACCGGGCGAAAATCGACTTGGCCGCTGTTCCGGCCATGCTGCCGTCAATGCCCACATTGCCAAGCATCCCGGCCATCGCCACCGCGTCCTCAATGGAGGCCCCGGCGTCCTTGGCCACAGGGCCCACATATTTCATGGTGTCGCCAAGGCTTTGCAGGGTGGTGTTGCTGGAAGTGAAGGCGGCGACCAGCACATCGCCCACATGGCCCATTTCCTCGGCTTTCAGCTCAAAAGCCGACAGGATATTGGATGCGATATTGGCGGTCGTGCCGAGATCTGTGCCTGAAGCCGCCGCCAAATCCAGCATTCCAGGCATCGCGGCCATTGTCTGGTTTGTCTTGAAGCCGGCCATCGCCAGATACTGCATGCCCTCCGCAGCCTGGGAGGCACTGAAACTTGTATCGCGGCCAAGCTGTCTTGCCTGTTCCGTCAGCGCAGCCAAATCCTCTTTGGATGCCCTGGAAACGGCTCCGACTTTTGCCATCTGATCTTCAAAGCCGATGGAAAGCGCAACGGGCGCAGCCACTGTGGCCGCGCTTGCCATCGCGCCAGTAAGGCGGCTGTTCAAGTCCGCCCTTTGTGAGCGCAGCGCATCGCCATGGGCGCGATTGGCAGCCTGCGCCGCATGCACCTTGCGCGCCCGCTCCATCTTTTGGGAAAGGCGCTCGTATTCTCCGGCCAACTTATGGACGCTGCCGCTGACCGCAGTTGCCTGGGCCGCATTTTCACGCCATGACGCCACCTGGGTGGCAAGCGTCCCCGAAAGGCTCTTCACCCGGTTTTCGGCCTGGGCAACTTCGGATTTCAGGTCATCCATCGAACGGGCCGCATTGGATACCTGGCTTTTGAGGGCGGCAAGGGAGCCATTTTCTTCTTTTAATGAGGCCGATAATTTGGCTACGGCGTCTTTTGCGCTGATGGCCTGCGCTTTCAATGCGTTTGTGGCCGCAGCCGCGGCCTGTTCCTTCCCCTGCAGGCCGGCAAGACTGGTTTTGGCGGCGCCCAGCTTTGAGGACAGCGAAGCGATGCGGCTTTCCGTCTGGGCGATCTGAACCGAGAGAACGCCAGTGCTGTCGCCCACGGCCTTCTTTTGGGCGCGCAGGGCAGCCAGGGCGGTTTTTTCCTCTTTCAGCCCGGCCGAAAGCTCGCCAACCTTGCCCCTGGCTTCGGCAATCTGCGATTTCAGGCCGCTCATTGAAGCCGCCGAGGCCAGGGCCTGTTTTTTCAGATTATCCAGATCGCTTCTGGCGGTCTTGAGGCTGCCGGCCAGCCCTTTGACTCTTTCTTTGCCTTGCTCAAATTTTACGTTCAGGGCAAGGAAAGGAGCGGATGCCTGGCTGGCCTGGGCTTGCAGGCCGGCCAGCGTTGCCTTGGCTTCCTTCACGCTTCCGGCAAGGCCCTTGATCTTGTCGCGCTGACTGGCCATTGCCGCGCCCAGGTTGCCAACCGGACTTTTTTCCATTTCCCGGATTGCGCTTGCCACATTGCGCGCAGACTGGGAGGCTGACTGGAAGACAGTTTTGAAGCCCGCGCCCAGGGCGGCGTTTAGCGCGAAGGAAATGGAAATTTCACGAGCCACGGCCTTCCTCGGTCAAATCATTTGCGGTTTCCAGATAGGCGGCAAATTCCCCTGGCCGCATCTCACGCAGTTCGGAGCGTGGCCAGCGGCTGTAGCGGCCAAGGGCCAATATCGCCCGGCGCAGGTCGTCTAACTCGCGCTCGGCGTCATAGGGTTTTCGTCATCATCTTTTGGAGCTTCCACGCCATTCAGATCATTGAGGGCCGCGCGGATAGCGGCATAATCCTGCCCGTGCATCTGACGGATTTTGTCGTATGGCAATTTGGCAACGCGAGCCATGAGGCACATCTCCACAGTCAGCGGGTTTTTACCCTTCTTCAGCTGGATGGCCGTCTGCATGGCGTCTTCCTCATCGCCAATGGTGGAACGCCGCACTTCCAGTTCGGTCAGCGTTTTGCCGGCCACTTCCAGAGGCTCGGTCAGCTGGACGATTTTCTTGTTTTCCATGATTTATTCCTCTTATGCATTCAGGCCAGTTTGAGCCCGCACCTGCCGCAGCAAGTCGTTTCCGTTCACGCGGTAAATAAAGGCCAGCTTGTCTATCATCAGCTTTTCCTGGCCATCCAGCAGCACTTCAAGGCGGGTTATTTCCATTTCCACCTCGTTGCCGTGCTTCTTGCCCTGTTCAAGGGAGCCAAGAGGATAACTCTTGGCGCGCCCTAAAAAATTGATCTGGTAGGGAATGGAAGAACGGACGCTTGTCGCGTCATCTGACACTTGCAGGGCGGAGTAACATTCCCAGAGCGCGGTTTCAGTCCAGTCCAGAGGCTTCATGAATTCCGGCGTGGGGGAAGTGAACGTAAGCTTGCAGGTCATGGACTGGGTTATGCCGATGGTGGGGTTTTCAATCTCGCCGGCGATGCCGGAGCCGGAGAGCGTCTCGGTCATCTGCTGCACTTGCGGCAATTCAATGGTCGCAATGCCAAGAAAATCGCTGCCCTTGTGATAAACCCTGTAAGCGACTGTCTGTTCCGGGCGTTTTGACATGACTCACCTCCTAGCTGAAAAGGGCTTTCATGTTATCGGGATCAAATTCAAAAATACCCTCAATGTCCCTTGCGGCCGGAGGCGGAGTGACCTTGATATGAAAGCGCATAATGCCGTCAATCAAATCCGTGAGCGGATTTTCGCTTTCCACAAAGCTGATGGAGCCGCCAAGAATGATCTCGCGGGCAGTCCAGCCATCCAGCTTGATCTGCTCCGACTTGAGGAATGTCTTGACCAGCCTGCGGGTCATCGGCTCATCCACTTTGGCAAAATATGTCAGGATGAACTGAACCTGATACCAGTTGAAAAAGCGGCGGATGGAATCCTGGGCGTCCTTGGGATCTGTGTTGGAGGGGTAGCAGGCCATGCGCCCGCCCCAGGTCTTCATGCCGCCGTCAAAACTGCTGACCGTATATATTCCCTGGCCATTGAGGTAATTGGCCTTGGGCAAATCCAGCCAGACTTCCTTCCACTCTCCGGAGGCATCCAGATAGCCACAGGACGTGGCGTCAAGCCGCTTGTTGGAGGGAGATGCGTTGGGAATGCCCTCATGATCCGCGTCTGTGGAGGCGATCACCCCTGCCAGATGCGTAGAGAGGCCATAGACCACGCCGGAAAGCTTGACCTTCGGCCAGCAGACAATCATCAGCTTGTCGGTCAGGTTATGCTTTTCCTTGTAGCCCGGGACATTGGTGTAGCGGGTTACGGCATTCGGCCCATCGGAAGGGATGTCCACCAGACAGATCGCCTGAAAGAGGCCATTGACGCCATCGCACTTGGCGGCCATGACTATGGCGACGGAATCTTCCTCGCAAAACTTCGGGCAGACGACAATGGAGGGAACGAGGCCGAAGCGGGGAAAGGTGTCGTCTATAAGCTCAAGGCCGGTGGGCGCGCCAGTGTCCGGTTCAATGCCTCCGATAATGTCGTCCGCCGTAACTTTGGAGACATCGGCATAAACGTATGACGCGCTGACCGTGGCGCCTTGCGGTATCCGGCCTTCCTCAAGCAGCGTGACCAGGCCGCTTGCGCAGTCCACTATATAGTCCTCACCTTCGGTATAAACCAGAGTTTCGGAGCCGTCTTCAAGTCCGCCCAGATCGACATCGGCCTCGCCATTGTCCACGCTGGCCAAAGACACGCCGCTGGCCGGGCTTGAAAGGACAAGGCTGGATATGCCGGGATGGGCAAGCCTTGCCGTGCCGTCTTCCAGCATGGTGGTTTTGAACGTAAGGCTTTCGCCGGAAACTTCGGAACGGTGGCGGGCCGGATCAAACACGTTCACCGCGATGATCGGAGCGCCGCGATAAAGGGCGAAATGGGAATAAACCAGCTCCTGCAATGTATAATCGCTGAAATGCTCCGCATCCCAACCCATGGCCGTAACAAATTCATCGTATGAATAAAAAAGCATGGGCTCGTTGACGGGAACCTTTACATCGGAGCCAAGCTTGTGAACGGCTGCTGTGCCCACGGCAAAGACAACCGCGCTGTCCACCGAGCGGGCGGGCAGGAGGCTGGTAGGGGCTTCCCGCGTATAGACGCCATGCCGATAACCCGTTGTCGTGGCCATCACTCACCCCTTTGTTTCCGCCAGGCATCGCTGGCGGCCTTGATATTTTTATAAATTGTAAACAGGCCGGAGCCTTCCAGGGCGAGCTGCGCCTTTGCTTTGGATATGTCTGTGATTGGCACGAAAAGTTTGCGTAGCGATGGATGCTGCGCAAAAACATCCGCCGTCTCCGGAAAAACCTGCTCGGGTTCGCCAGCCAGAACCGCCCTGCTGTTGAGCGGCAGGCCGAATGGCCGCGCCGGGCCGAGATACATCAATTTTTTATTGTTCATATATTTCCCCTGTTTTGGGATTGCGCCCACGCCTCGATCACTTCGGGCGCGGCGTATGAGTCCACAGACATCCGGCCGGAGAGCAACTGGCTTTGCCCCGCTTCTTCCAGGGCCTTTGCGGGCCAGACGTAGTTCCAGACGGTTTCAATGCTGGCCAGATGAAAGCGGTGCTGCTGGCGCTGCTGTTCGACAATCTGACAGCGCAGCGGCTCCACCAGCTCAAAGCGCCTTGCGAGGATGCGCTTTTTCCAGAAAGCGCGCCGCAAGCAGTCAAGAAGCTCGGCCAGCAAGAGGCCGGCTTCGGCCTGGGAGCGCGGGCTATGGACGCCCAGAGCCAAAATCACAGTGTCCGTAAGCACAGTCCGGGCGTCTTCCCGGCTCTCGATCTCCCCTTCCAGCCAGCGGACAATTACAAATGGATAGGTGTCGGTGTCCTGGCTGTCCGGAAGTCCGTGCAGAAAAACGCGGCAGTCCAGCCATTTTCCGGAAGGATCGGGAAAGGGATAGTCTTTGACGGTTTCCCTGACGAAGCTGTCCAGTTCGCATATAAGCATGCGCGAGGTCGCGGGTTCATTGTTGTGCGCATTACTCATTTCGCTCCCCCTGCAATTTTTTCCAAAATTTTCGGCAGCCTGCTGTTCATTCTGTTCACAAAAACTTCTTCTATTTCATCCGCGACCGCCTGCTGTTTTTCATGCTGCATGACGGCCTGAATGGGGGAAGGACCATAAAGCATTTCAAGAATATGTGTGTAAATCTTTTTCGTCCGTCCCTTACGTTTGCCGGGAACAGTCCTTACCTTCTTGATACCGTGATTGACAAAAACCCCAACCCCGCCATTGTTTTTGGGGGCGATAAAACTCTTGGAGCCGCCATCTTTGCTCCTCCAGGGATGCCTTGATCCGGCGCGCCTGACCTGCGCAATGACTCCTGGCGGCGGATGTTTGTCCGGACTGCTGGGATCAGGATGATAATTCATCAGGCTTACCCCACGTCCGCCATATACGCGCAGCATTACGGCGTCCATGTAAGGATTTTTGCGAATGCGTATTTCCCTGCGCAGTTTTCTCGCTGGCGCGGTGTAGGTTTTTCTGGCAATGTCTGCCACCATATCCCCACCTGCATTCATGGCCTCACGCAGCGAAATCATAATTTCACGCTTGCACTCATAATACGATTTTATGCCCAGGTGTATGTAAAGATCATCAAGATATTGATTGATCCTTCCGCAGGAAATGGTGAAATCAGCATGGCTTCCAGAGTTCATACCCGCTCCCGATAAAGCTGGATTGTTTTCAGCCCGCAAGTGCAAGACGCAGATAGAACGAACCACTCTTCGTCTTTAAAAGAGACAGTTTTCTGCGCAAAAAGCTCTTCGGGCACATCAGAGGCCGCCACATAAACGGTGACGCCCTCGTAGCTGACTCCCTGCCTTTCGTCAGAAGATGACGGAGGCATTTCAAGGGCCAGTGACTCCACAACCATTGGCACATCGCGATGACCGCAGATTTCAGCCTCTTCGCCAAACTCATTACAATTGAGAAAGACTCTCTGAATATCATATTCAATCTCCTGTTTGAGTGTCATTGCTGTCCGCCCCGCAGAAGGATTTTTACATCCGCCCGAATTTCGGTCAGCAAGACTTGCGTCTCGTTAACGAGTGTTTCCAGCCGCGTCAGGCGTTTTTCCTGATCGTCGGTCTTGTGGGAAAGCTCGGTCATCGAGACCTCATGCCGGGCGAAATCCTTGTCCAGGGCCTTTTCGTGGCGTTTGATCTGCTCTTCCAGATAGTTGGTGCGCTCCAAAAGTTTGGAGCCGATAATTTTTGATTCAATAAAGGTCAGGCGCGTGTCCATCTTTTCAGTTTTTATGGACATGCCCCACCATGCGGATCCAAAACCAACAGCAATGGCCGCGACAACGGATCCGGCCAGCTGCCACCAGAACTTGGCGGAATGTTCCTTGAGCGCCTGGATCATCGTATTTTCTCCACTTGTTCGATCCACAACAGAAGCTCTCCGGCTTCATCGTGGGGGATGCAGATATGCGTGTCAGTTACTCTCGCGTTCGGCATCGCAGGAACGGGCGGAATTGGCTCGCTCGTCCTTGCCGCCAAAGCGGCGCAGCCAGGCAGCGCCAGGATCATGGCGCACAGCATCAGCATGATCCCGATCCGCCTTGCGGGCCTCGATACGGTCCCAGATCGCAAAAAAGATCCGGATGATAAGCTGGCCAAGTTTTTCCACATTATTGCCCCTCTTTTTTTCTGCGCAGAGCGCCGGCAAGTTTTCCCGCTGCCCGCAGTTTTGTCGCGCCACATCCAAGTATGCAGATAAATCGGTGCCCCATCCGCAAAGCCGGGTGGGCGTCATCGGGCGGCGTTGGCAGGACGTAGGAAAGAACCGCCGAAACGAGCATCGCCCAGGCAAGCCAGCCCTCCAGAGATTCCGGCAAGAATGCCATGAGAAATTCGACCAGTTCTTCTTCTGTCATGGCTTATACCAGCCGATTTCTTTTGCTGGCTCTGCCGGCATAGTAGCTTGCGCCGATGCCGGCGCCGGAAAGCAGCCAGGCGAAAAAACAGACAAAAAAGAATCGCATTTTATGCCTCGCAGTGTGTGCGCTTCATCCAGCCAACTGTGTACTTGCGCTGGGTGAATTTTTTGGCGGCAAGCTCCAGATAATGCGCGCCCTGCATGCAGTTGAGGGCGTGGACAAGACTTTCGGCATTCGCCTTGTTGGCCAGGATTATCTTGAGCGCGGCCAAAGTCTTCGGGCCGATCGCGCCGTCAACCTTGAGATCCGTGAAGAGCTTTTTCGCGCCCGACAAATAATTGTAGGCGTTGCAGATGATCTGCACCTTTTTGCCCGAACCGGCCTTGCCCAGGTTGACGGACTGCTCGAAGATCTCGTTGGCCAGGGGCTGGGGCAGTTCGCCAAGGCCGAGGGCATCGAACCACTGGGTCTTGTACCAGGCGCGGACAAGGTCCTGCAGGTAGTGATCCACTTTGCAGGCGCGGTTTATGGCCGTTTTGCTTTTGGCGTTTTTCTTTATCTGGTCGATGAGCTTCCAGCCGGACCAGGCGGGAAAGAAATTACGGGCGATGCCGGCGTAGGTCTCTCCGCCCCTGTCGTCCGGGTCGTTATCGTATCCGCCCTCAAAGTCTTTCAGCGGAGCGTAGGCAATGTCGAAACTGGCCATTGTCATTTCTCCGTGACTTCGCCGTAAGTAGCCGTTATCTTCACAAGGGCCTCCGGATAGGTGCAGACAGCGAGCGGATTTGACTGCACTTCAAGGTCATAGCCACGGCCCCGCGGCCTCTCGTCCATGCGGGCATAAAACTCGTTGCCGTATGTGTTGGCAGTTTCCGTCCAGTTGGCGGGCGCGTTATACTGGGTGAAGATGTTCAGGCCCACGGGATAGAAATGCGCTTCCCTGTCCTTGACCATCTTGCGGCCGGAGACGACTTCCGAGGCTTCAATCCACGTTACGCCGCCGTATGTGAAACCGCGCTTGCGGTAATCATCGGCGCCAAAACCGGACTGATTCGCGGCCCAGAGGTTGTAAGCTTCCCTGACCAGCTTGTGGGTTGTCAGCATATCGTAAAAATCGGAGCCGACGAGGGCCTCGAAGCGCGTGGCAGGCGCGCCGCCCAGCTTTTCCTCCGCATGGCGCTTGGCATTGAGGACGCCTTTCAATATCGGGTTGAACTTTGTGTCATTGGAGGGGAAAACCAGGTCGATTTTCTTCTGCTTGACTCCAAAGACTTCAAAAAGGTCATAGAGGACGGTTTCGCCGTCCGCGTCATAAACTATGCCCTGCACGGCCCCCAGACGGTGAAACTCGGCCGTCATGGTGATCGAATTTTTGAGGTCCTGCAGCTTGTCATTGATCACGGAAGCCACGGTCACGGGCTCGGTAGTGCCGAAGCCGCGCACATCCTGAATGTCTTCCGGCAATAGCGTGTCCGCCAGGGGCAAGTGCGCCGTTTCAAGCACTCTTGTAGTGCGGCTGCTCCCCCGGCCGTGCATTTCCTGCGGAGGCTCGCGGCGATCCTGGTTGCTGACCAGCACAAGGCGCCCGTGCTTGATGTCCAGGGCCACCTTTGTGGTGCGGACGCTGCGCTGGGTGAACAGCGGGCGAAGGCGCTGGGGCATGAGCGGAAGTTTGTTGATGGCCTCTGTCAGTTCTGCCGGCGTGTACATATCCGGCATGGTAATGATCCCGGGCATGGGCTACTCCTTTGGCACTATGCCCAGGGACGCAAGCGCGGCCAGGGCTGTTTTCTTTTGATCGTCAGACACGGCGGAAAGCCAGGACAAATTGCAGGCCGCAACACAGGCTCCGCGCCTGATAACCGCGCACTCCTGCGCCTCTTCCGAAGGCTCGATGTCGCGGCTTATGAGGATGGCCGCAGGCTTGTCGGCCAGGACTGCATCCTTGCCCTCAACCGCATCCACGCCCTCGGAGGCTTCAACCGCTTCCACGGCAGGGGAAAGCTCCGCCCCGAAAGGCACATACTGGCCGCCCCCGTTTTGGGCCAGAACCGCTCCCATCGGAACTTTTTCCGCAACAGGGGCAAGTTCGCCATGCTCGCGGCTGTAGCGCGGATCAATCTCATAAAGCAGAATGTCGGAAAGGCTGCGCGGAGCGTCAGCCGAATAATGCTTGAGCTTTGCCATTTACACCACCATCCTTTGGCTTGCGCGGCGCTCGGCGTCCGCAACAAGCTGGCTTTTGCGGCTATGAGGAACCTTGCCGCCGTTCGGAAGCGGATCGCCCGTGGCCTGCCGGATTGCGCCAAGCATCAACTCCCGGGCTTCTTCCTCTGTCGGCTTGCCGCCAGAAGCTGCTGCGAGCATCGGCTGTAGAGCCTGCAACTGGCTGGCCGTAACTCCTGCCTTGGCAACCGCCTCGATTTTCGCGGCGATTTCATCGCCGGCCACGGCCCTGATCAGCGCGAACGTTTCCGACCTCGCGTCCGCAATGGCCTTCTGACTGTCTTTTTCGCATTGTTTTCTGACTTCCCCGGCCAGTTCTTCCATCAGTTCCGGGTGGTTCGCCTTCAAATCCTTCAGATCCATAAAATCCTCCTTGCCGATGCTTTCCGCGAACATGGCCTCGGCTTCTGCCTGATCACGCGCAATGCGCGAGACAAGTCCAAGTTCCAGGGCTTTCGCTCCAAGAACCGTCTGGCCTTCCGCCCACTGGCTCTCTGGCGCGGAAATGCCCATCCTTGATGATACATCCGACTTGAAAATGGAGTGAAGCGTTTCAAGCTGGCCCTGGAACAGGGCGCGCTCATCATCAGTCAGCGTCTTGTCCGGGCTGCCGGCAGCCTTCCATTGGCCGCTGGCCAGTACAGTGCGCACAAGGCCGGCCTTTTCCGCTGCCTTCGTCCAGTCGGTAAGCACCGCTATGACCCCGATGCTGCCCACCTGGGCCGTAACAGGCGCGAAAACCGCGCCGGTTGCCGATGCCAGCCAGTATGCGGCGGAGGCGCAAAGACCGTCCGCGTATGCGGCCATCGGCTTTTGCGCCGCGCTTGCGGCGATAAAGTCCGCAAGCTCTTTCGCGCCAGCCGCCGTGCCGCCGGGGCTGTTGATGCTGAACAGAATTCCCCGCACTTGCGCGTCCGCCAGCGCGGTTTCCACGGCCCGGCGAATGCGGTTCTGGCCCTCGGTATACGGCAGTCCGGTAAAAAAAGAAATTCGGGCAACGCGGTCGATTACGCCGGAAACGCGAATTACCGCCACTCCGTTATGAATCTCGTATGGAGGAGGCGGCGGGGCAGCCGGGCCGTCCAGGGAAAAAGCCTTCGGAGATGCGAAATGCCCGGCAAGCTCCCGGTGCAGATCGCTCAAAACGTCCTGGCAGGATTCGGCTTGCAGGGCCCAGAAAGAATTATAGGTCATCATCCTCTCCTTTACTTTCCTCTTCGTCTTCCCCGTCCTTTTCTTCCTGCTTCGAGAATGTGACAGGCTTCGGCGCAATGGTTGCCAGGGCCGCTTTTTCTTCCTGCATAATGGGCAGCGCGTCCGCAAAATCGCCGCCGCGCTCGGCCCATGCGTCCTCGTAGGTCATAAGCCTGGCGTCCAGCGCCTTGATGGTGGCTTCAATCTCCTTGACCGGATCAATGAAGCCCTTGGCAGGGCCGATCCAGTTGGCGCTCGTCCAGTATTGCCGTCCCTCGTAAAAATGCAGACTTGCCCCCATTGCCGCGATGTCGTCCGCTATGCCAAGGAAATTGCGCAAATAGGCTTCCTCGATGACCATTTCCCAGATGGGCTGGGTATAGAGACGGGCAAACCAGCGGCGATAAAACAGGTAAAGCTTCCATGCCTCGTTCAAAGCCGCCCGCATGGAGCTGTAATTGGTCTTGGAAAAATCCTTGGTCAGCGATTCGTAGGGAATGCCGAGCATTGCGGCCAGAGAACGCTGGACGATCTCCACAAAGGGCGGGAAATTCGAGGAAGGTCGCTTGTTTTCCAGCACATATGGCTTTTCATCTGGAAGGCCAAAAATGACAGTACCCGGCTCCACGTCAATTTCGCGTCTGTGTGGTTTCGTGGGGGAAATGCCGTAAGCTTCGCGCACCTCATCAGGAAGGTCCACTCCGCCGTTTTCGAGGCCGATAAAAATCGGAAAGCTGGCCGCGATAACCTGGGCGAAAAGTTCGGATTCCAGCGCGTCATTGAGATTGCGGAACAGTTTCATGCCGGTGGCAAGCTGCGACACGCCGCGCGTCTGCTCCTCTTCCTCGTGCCTGAACAGATGAAAAACATTGGGCCTGTGGCCGATATATGACGGACGCCGCACGAAGGAATCCGAAAAAAGAAACTGCTGGTCAACAGTAGCAATGGACGGAGGCGGACAGGCTATCCAGTAGGCCACGGGCTTGCCGAAATCCGTAAACTCGATGCCGTCCCTGATCGAGAGATCCAGCTGTCTGTCCGCTGGCGTGCAAAGCCGCTCGGGCCGCATATCCTGGATGGCCAGGCTGAAGTCGCGCCTGCCGCCAATACCGGAAAGCGGAAGCATGACTGGCAGGTGGAGCATTTCTCCAAGCCGGAGGATTGAGCTTATGCCAAGATACTGGAGATCCTCGAAGTGAAGCTGTCCTCTTGCATGGGCCTGGGCTGACCAGACGGAAAAGGCCCACTCCAGCTTTTCGCCTAGTTGCGCCGCGTCCTCTTTGGATATGCCGAGTATTTTGTGGGGAATTGCCGACTTTGGCACAAGCCCTGTCCCGATGGCGTTGTCGGCTATGGCCCGCAGGCCGGATTTTGCCGACCAGTCATTTGCCGCAAGGTCGGCTGCCCTGCGTTGCGTGGTCAGCCGCTCGCGAACCTCACCGTCAACATTGACCACCCGAAGGGGGCGCCAGTTTGCGATGCTGCCCCGGTATGAGCCCGCGTCCCTTGAAGGTGTAGGGACATAGCGTCCGCTGTTCAGAGGCTTGCCAAACTGGTCAAGAACGGCCATTTCAGGGCCTCCTTATGCGGGCATGGACGAAAAACGGCCCGCGCCTGCCGTCAAGGGCGGCCAGCTCGCTCTCAAGCCATTCAAGCTGACTTCGGATCTGCGGCAAATCGTAGCGCGTGAGAGTGGCGGTGCCTATAGAATAGGACTTGCCTGTGGCGGCAGACTTGTAAGCGGCTTTCCACTCCGCGATCAAATCAAGAAGCTCTGCGCGTGACCAGATGGAGGACATGACCTTGCCATAGCACAGTCAGAAAGTTTTGTCGCGGAACAAAGGGAACAAAGGGAACAAAAGGAACAAAAGGAAAAACTGGTACAAAAAATTTTTTCTTGTGGGGAAAAATAAGCGGTGTTATCTCAATTCAGGCGGGGACACCTCCCGAAAGGAGGTGCCTATGGAGCAATTTCTGCTGAATTTGCTGGCTGGCATAATTGCCAGCGCCATCGTGACCTTCGTTTGCAAACGCTTTAAATAGCTGAAGGCCCCGGGCAAGTTTAGCGACTCCCGGGGCCTTCCAATAATTCTGCTGAATTTGCGGGAGGTGCCCCGCTCTTTCTAAATACGCACTGCCATGTTGCCTGTCAAGAAGGCTGCAAGCCACCGATTCTTTTTGTAAGCTCCATGCAGTCTTTTTCATAGACCCATAATCCTTTCCTGGTGCCGTGCAGACGATATGCCGGCAGGTACCCCTCGCGTATGAGGGCATAAAAACGGTTGCGCCCGCAACCCAGAAGTTCGCAAGCCTGCCGCCAGTTAAGCTTTTTGTCTTCCGGCTCTCCCATTATTCACCTCCTGAATTTTCCCAATCTTTCCGATATGGATGCGCGACCGCGTTCCCGCCTCTCAACAGGCTTAGGCTTCTCCTGGATATTGTCCGGATACGGCATGTGCCGGACGTTGAGAATATAGGCGAGAGCGAGGCACATGGTTTCGCAGTCCCAAAAATGGTTGTCCCTGTCGTGGGGATTGATCCATGCCTTCTTGTCTGTGTCCCAGACTTCCGCGCACATTTCCCGCGCGTACTGTTCAAGCTGCGAGCCCGAGTTTTCATGCAGATGAAAGGCTCCCGGCTCATCCGGCGCAATCGCCAGCTTCGCGCTCAAATCCGACTTGAAGAACGTGGTGTCGCAGCGCCACAAATTGAGGCCGCCGGGGATTTTTATTTTATTGCCCTTTATATCCGGGTAATACTCCTGTGGCGACGGCGTGTAGGGCTGCGTCATGTGCTGGACGCCCTGCCAGGGGAATACACGCCCCCTGTGCCTTACGGCCCATGAGTAAACCTCGCGCGTTCTTGCGCCCATCGCGTCAATCATGCAGGCCCGGATTTTGTACTTCTGGCCGTCGGCGGTCTCGTATTCGCTGTCCCAGAGGATCTCGTTGAGCGCCTGAAAAGTTGGAGCTGCGCCTGCCTGGACAAGCCACGATTCCTCATTCGCTCCAAAACCAAACGCCCTGATGACATAGCGGAAATAGCCTTTTTCCGCGCTTGTGCCCTGCGTGTCCACCCCGGCCAGCAGACAGGCCACGCGGCTTTTGCCATTGACCGCGCCCGGCAGGACGCCGCGCGGCCTGTCATCGCACAGGGCAAGAATGACATCCTCGGAGCGGGTCGCATGCTCTTCCTTCCAGGGCTCCGCCTTGTATTGATTCTGAAGGGTTTTGAGATCGTCCAGCCTGCCGGATTCCCTGTATTTGAGGAGTGCCCAAGCCACCTCGCTCAAACTCACGAAATAGGACAGCCATGCCGGCACATGAAAGCCGACCTTCACGGGCTGGCGCGCCCTGATATGCGCCGCAAGCTCAAGGCCGCTATGCCGCTCCCGCCATTCGCCAAGCCTGACAGCCCTGTCCCTGTCCCCGTCATCCCAGACAGCTCCGCAATGCTCGCATGGATAGCTGGCCAGCCGCCTTGACAGCACTTCCTCCGCTGACGGATCTTTGCCGGATTCCTTGCCTGGCCAGGTTATCCTCTCGAAGTCCATAAGCTGCGCCATGCCGCAATGCGGGCAGCGCACCCAATAATCAAATCTGGCCCCGGCCTCGTTCTGGAGAGCCTGCCAAATCGGGCCGTCTTCCGTGGTCGGGGTGCTAATCTTGAAGATATGCCTGCGATTGCGCCATGTAGTCGTGCGCTTTTCGGCAAGAACTTCGCTCGTGGCCTCGTTTTTGGGATTTTTGTACTTGTCCAGCTCGTCCAGGATAAGTGTCCTGATCGGCTTGTTGCCAAGGCGCGAAACCGAGCCTGACCAGCCAAGATAAATCGGCATGTGAGCTAGATTGATGCGCAGGGAGCTTGCGTCATCGCCATAGCCTGTCATGTATTCGCGCAGGCGGGGGCTGGCGGTGATCATGGGAATAATGCGATCCTTGGCGTTTTCCCGCGCCGTTATCTCGTCCGGAAAGACATACATCACGGGGCCGGGGTTTCTGTCTATGCACCAGCCGACCAAATTGTGCCCCGCCTCCGAACCGCCGGTCTGCGGGCTTTTGCAGATGATAACCGTCTCGATGCCCGGAGTTCCGGCGGCATCCATGATGCCGGCAAGATATGGAGTGAACAGGTTTTTCCACTTGCCCGGGATGCTGGACATTTCCACAAAGCGGAATTTTTCCGCCCACTCGCTGACAGGGATAGGCTTGCGTCTTTTCATGACCTTGCGCTCTCCTTTTGAAAAGTTGAAGCTAATTGGACCGCCGCCGGATTTCAGATACGCGGCCAGATCCGTGGCCACCGTTTGCGGCATCCATGCGGGAATGGCGGAGCGCAATATTTTGCGTTCCGCCGGTTTTGGATTTTCAGGAATCAGACATCCCTGCATCAGTCTTTTTGCTCCGTTTCCCTGTCTGTTTCAGACTGTTCAAATTCCACAGCAAGTTCCATTTCGCGGCTATAATCGTTAAACGCTTCGTCCAGTATGGCTTCCAGTTTGTCCACAAGGAGGGAGGATTTTTTTGGGTTGCCCTCCACCGCCTCCAGTATCTCCAGGCTTCTGGCTTCGAAGGATGTTTTTATGCCTGCGGAAAGGGCCACCGCCCGCGCGGCCAGTTCCAGATGAACCCTTTCCTTTGCTATGAACTTCCCTTTTTGCACGGCCAGCGTGAATTCATCCTTGTCCGCGCCTGCCTTTATCCGCCTAATCTCCTCTTCTTCCCTGCGCCTGCGCCTTTCCGCCGCCTTTTCCGCAACCGCGTCCGGGGTGCCGAGCATTGGCAGGGAGGCGAAATAGCGATCCACATCCCTGCGTCTGAAAGAGCCGTCCGGCTGCTTTTTCAGCCTGCCGGCCGCAACATCGTCATAAAGCTTTGTCTGTCTGACCTTGCGGCCGCATTCCTCGGCGTATGCGAGAACAGCCTTGTAATTTTTGAAGTTTGTTTGTGCCTGCATTGCGCTCTCCAACATTTTGGAGGCGCGTTCATAGGCGGCAGCCTTTTGGGGATTGGTCGGATCTTCCAGGGCTGCACGTTTGGCGCTTTCCTTGATGGAGAGCAAGACTTTCTGATCCGTGCTTCTGCTCTTCTCCAGCAGTTCCTGCAATTCTTCCATGCTATCCGATGCCATCATCCTGCTCCAAAGCCCCGCGCATGAACGCGGGGCTAGTCAAATCTTGCCAGAAAAGGTCTCTCTGCAAGATTCCCTCCATTGCTTTTATCTGTGGGAGGGCATAAACTCGCCGTGCGTATGTGTTGCGGGTTTATGCCCCCATGTACCCGGAGCATGAGAATCTGTAGCTTTCTCATGCTCCTTTTGCTTTATCCGGCCATCATATCCCGCTGCCGGCGCAAACGCTCCCAATCCCGCCGCGATTTGAGGTTCCAATTGGCAATGGCCAGCCCAATTGTTTCGGCTGCTTTCCCAGCCGCGCCGCAATTGCCGCACTCCACAGTCCAGTAGCCGTCATATTCAACGTCCGCATCATCCGAACCGCACCAGGGGCAAATTTCGATCTTGTTCATGGAATTCTCCTTTTTGTTGGGAAGTCAAAACAAACTGGCCTGTCTTTTCTCCTGCGCTGACCATTCAGGCATATCAATATCAAGCCAGGTTTTGACGTATTCCGCCAGCACCCGCCTGTGGCACTGTTCGGGGTCAGCTTCAAAACAGCAGAGGATAGGTTCCGGGGTCTTGGCCGCGATTTTTTCAAGATATTCGCGAAGACCTTTCCCTTCCGGGAATCTCTCGGTCAAATCCTTGAGATAGCACTCCCGCCAGTTTTCGGCTTTGGGATTGGATGGCGCAAGAGTGTTGGCCCTCGGCCCTTTCCAGCCACGCGGGGGCCATTTGGCAATGCTGACCTTGCGCCCTTGTGGCGCTTTCCCGCTGAAATAAGATGTTTGTATCATATTTTTCTCCTAGAACGGCACTATATCGTAATCACAGACTTCTGGATCATGGACTTCAGGCGTTTCTTCTTCCGTTCCAAGCGCCTGATCCAGCAGCTTCTCATAAAGGCGGCTTTCAAGCTCTCCGCGAGGCGTATATGCCTGAAGCCAGTCAATCAGCTCGTTTTCACTTTCAAAACCATACATATCCGCGATTTCATCCACCGAGCAGTAATGCTGGTCATGAACCAGAAAATTCGGCATTTTGCGGTTGATGTCGTTGACCACTTCCTGGCCGTGCCTCAACAGTTGCGCATCAATCCTGATCCTTCCGGCCCAGACCTCATCATACTTTTGATATGCCTCTTTCACCATTTCCCTGGCCTGCGCCCGACATTCCCTTTCTATGGCCCGCAATTGCTTTGCGCTTAATTCCATGACTGGCTCCTTGACTTTTTGTGTTTTTGGAGCCAGTTTGACGTTGTTATCGGGTGTCAATTCTGGCCCCATTTCAAGGCGGTAATGTGGTGTTACCGCCTTTTTCTATTCGCTGATTCCCGGAAGAATGAACTGTCCTTTTGCCGAAACCAAGGTTGGCATTGCCATGCCCGGAAGCAGGAAGCGATTGCCAAGTCCCTTGTGGTAAACTGTTGCCGGCTTTGTCTCCCGCATGACTGCAAGGGATTTTTCTTCTTTCCACGCGATTGAGAGCGCGGAAGAAAAATAGGTTCGCGCATTGCCGCCAAACTTCTTTGCTCCCTCGCGGGCCAAGGTCCAGGCGCTTTTCATTATCTTTGAAAGATTGACGCTCTTTTTCATTTCTTGCCTTCCTGTTTTGATGTAAACCATTGACATAACTAAACAATACCATAAAACCCCCTTTTGTAAAGATAAAAACCAAATAAAAACACCTACTTATGAAATTTTTTCAGCCATTCGGAGTAGGCTTCGGCCATACTCCATTTGCCAAGTTCGCCATAATAATTGAGGCGAAATTTTTCATGCCCCTCGCCCTCAAGGCGTTTGTGAAGCTTATAGATGCCGCGATATTTCATGCTGACAGGATGTTGGGAAAAGGCAGTCGTTATAGCGAAGCGCCAGTCTTCGGGAATCTTTTTCGCCAGCAACATTTTCACTTCATGGGACTGGATGAGCATCAGCACCAGCTTTGAAAGCCTTGGTTCCGCATCGCTTGGCACGGCAAGATCGGACTGCTGATAAATTTGCGGGCCCGGTTCGGGGAGCGCCCATTCGGCATTGCCCTTGCCAAGCTTGAAGTCGGCCTTGCCTATGATCTGCCTGTCAAGGCAAAAGGCCACGGACAAGACAAGGCCGGCCAGGTAGTAGTCCACGCGGGCTGACATGAAGAGTTCATTCAGGCGCACAGTCTGCTCATGGTTGAGGAGCATGATTCCGGGCTTCTCATTTCCTGTGAGCTTTTTGTCAAAGGGAAAAATTGGCCCAGGCGAACGGGAAACGAGATAGCTTCTGGTAACTATGGTCTTTCTGCTGTGGCCGGCATAGGCGTAAGTGATGCTTTTGCGCCCCTTGTGGACTACGGCCACAGGATCTCCCAGGAGCTTTTCAATCTCCGGCAACGGGCGCTCCATGATGATCATCCATTCCCGAAACGCCGTTATCTGCTCATAAATCGCCGTGTCCTTGAAGCTGATCTCGGTATATGGCGGTGGTGTCCAGTCAGCCGAAGCGGCAAGCATCCGCTCCTGCTTGACGTAGTCATTGCTTCCGAAGGTCGGCGGAGCAATGAACACGGCATTTTCATGGTCATGGGCGTTCAGGAATTCGGATGCGTCCTGCGCCATGTAGTCAAATCCTTCACCCTGGACAAGGTGGGCCTTGTAGGCTTCCAGCTTGGCCAGCGTTTTTTCCATGAGTTTTGGCCAATCATGCCTGTAATTGGCAATGACTCGTCTGTGCCATGCGTTTTTGCTCTGCCATACCTGCCGCAAGTCCAGCATGATGCTGACAGAGGCGGCAAGGTGGGCCATATTACTGAAGTCAAGAAAGCCCTTGAGATGCTCCGGACAGTCCTCTTTTTCCCTGATCTCCAGATCATGACCTGCCAGGTAGGCGCCAAGAGCAGTTGTGTACAAAGTAATGTCGCAACCGGTGATACGGCCCTTGTAGCCGCCGGAGCGCAAAGCCGCGCCCACGGTAAAATTGCCTGCGCATGGCAGAAGGACTGGAACGCTTATTTCGCTGGCATAGGCAGCCAAAACTTTGCGAAGAGGGCCAGCTATGGAGCCAAGAAAACTCATTGAGCCGCCTCCTTTGCCCTGGATGCCGCATTTTGCTCCAACCAGTCGGAGGCGATTTCCATAAGCCTTGTCATAGCCAATGAACTGTCCCGAATTTTTTCGGCGTGTTTCACGTCTGCCAGCAACCTTGTGAAAGCCTCATACTGCTGCCCTGGGCAAACATAAACGGACGAAGATTTTTTGGCCGCATCTGCAAGCATGTCCAAAATCTCGGACAACTGCTCTTTTTCGCCGTCCGTGAACATGAAAGTGATCATGTGCGCCGGAATCTGCGGGGTGGAGAAGTTTACAAGCTCCACGTCGCCAAGTTCCTTGAGCATTTCCGAATCAAGACCGCTGTAAAGCTTGTCCTGAACCGAATCAATCTGCGCCCACAGATTTGCAAGGATGCTTTGGTCATCCTCGCCCACAAGCGCATTATGTGAAAGCTGGATGGCAATGCGCCGCGACTTGTCCAGTTCTTCCGTAATCACAAGCACAAGAATGTGAGAGATGTCGGCCTCGATGCTGGCCTGGACGCGGTGATTGCCTGACAGAACTTCCAGCTTGCCATCCGGGTGGCGATAACAGAGGGGCACGGAGGACAGTCGCTTGTCGGCGGCGATATTGTCGCGCAGCTGCCGAAAAGTTTCGCGCTTGAAAAACCGGGCGTTATCCTTGAGGAGAGTCAAGCTTGCCGGAGCCACGACCTGGAGCAGCATCCCGCCGCCAAACATCTCGCTGCTAATCGCGGCAAGCTCCGCATTGCGTTTGGTCAATAACGTATCGTCCATCGAATTAGACCTCGAAAAAATTTTTGAGGGTTACTTCATCGGCTGGATGCAGATCCAGCCAGTCCCGGGAAAGAGGAAAGTCCCAGACAGCCTGGGCAAGCCTTGAAAAAAATGGCCTTCTGCGCTGGTAGTCGCACTCGTCCCGATACTCCACATGAAAGAAGCTATCCGACTTGCACCAGACTGCCCCCGGGATTTGGCGCCACACAAGCCACAACCGCAAAACATCCAGCGTCAAATCCCCAATTTCAAGCTGTGTGCCCCGAAGACCATCCCTGATTGCCGAACGCTCATAACTGTCAAAATCACTTTCAGACGCCCAAAATGACTTGCTTGAGCTAGATCGAGGCAACTTTTGTGTGCTTGTCGGGCACGTCAAAACACTTGTCTCCTGGTCAGTATCCGAATCGACATCTTCCGCTTCATCAAAATGGCTTTGGGCTTTGCCCCCTTTCCCCCAATTATCCTGACCAGATGCGGAAGCTTCCACCTGTCCATTTTCAGCAATGCCTTGTTTTTCCTGGCTTACCTGTGATATACTACCCTCGTGGGGTGCGCTCTCATTTTCAGGCAGGCTTACGCTTGCAGGCAGGGCAGCTTCAATCCACTCCAGAATATCCACGCCCTGGGCAAAGGCGTCGCCCGGGTCCTTTCCTTCCGGCACTGGCCAACGGACTGACGTTGAATACGTTTCTTCCCAGAACTCGCAGCCTTCAGCTCCGGCGCTGTCATAATCCAGGGCGACGCAAATTCTTGCGGCTGTTTCAAGATAGGGTTGACATCTTGCATCCGGCTTGCCCCGATTTGTCCTGACCGCCACAGCGCCGACAACGCCGCCGCTTGCATGGTATATGAGCATGGCGTCCAGCTCCGCCTCCGTGATGAAATAGACTGCCAGCGGACGAGCGAGGAAGGATTGCAAAAAAAGAGGGCCTTTGTACGAACCTTCAAGCTCCATGTATTTCGTTTTTCTTTCGCCAAGATCTGTCTTGTGCCGGCGAATGCGAACATTCAGCACTGATCCGGCCTTGCTGAAAGTGGGGATCACTATGCCGCGAGGGATAAAAAGTTTGTCATGAATCTTGCCGTCCTGGCCAGCTTTGGCTGGAAGTCCGAAGGCTTTACGCGGCCGGAAGCAGCCATGATATTTTTCGCTTTCTTCTTCCAGATAGCCAAGCCGGAATTTTTTGATGGCATCTTCACAAATTCCTCTGGCCTTGAGCCATTGAAGTGCTGGAGAATTGTCCCAGATTTTCTTCTCTGCTTCCTCCACCAGCTTGATGGCGCGCCCCTGCCATTCGGCTGTGGGCTCGGACTGCTCCTTTGGCGTCCAGGCATTCGATATGTGCCGCACTGGTTC
>Ga0209064_1001801_pt1 | contig 29294 bp, 23 predicted proteins | sample Inofromicrocosms_FD_187498 | JGI IMG/M metagenome (GOLD analysis project Ga0209064, IMG submission 187498) | Mouse cecum microbial communities from Vienna, Austria - Inoculum for glucosamine and mucus D2O microcosms (SPAdes) (version 2) | ecosystem: Host-associated > Mammals > Digestive system >... | reverse complement strand
CTACTTTTGGGCATAGTTTAGAAAATGTTTTGGCGAACACAAACTAAACTAAAAGGACTGACTCCTGCAATAGGTGCCAGTCCTAATTTTGTTTTGCCTCAAAAAGTTTTATCGGACAGCAATAATTGGTTATAATGCTTGCCAAAAACGGTGAGGTTCAGTTTTGTATTCGGCATATAACGGTAAGACATACCGACTATGTTCTTGCTTGTCACTTTCGGAATTTCATCCCTTGTTGTCGGGAAGGTCAGCAGATTTTCGTTTGACCTGCGGAATGAATTGAACACATCGTTAAGTGTGAACACATGGTTTTGTCCGAGCCTGTAGTTGGCAGTGAAGGCAGCTGACCAGTTGTTGTTATCCGCCTTGGCATTTTGATATGCCTGTTCTCCGGGAGAATTAAGCCTGTCAGTTTCTCCTCTCCAGTTATATTTTACAGATGCTGTATCGACATTCACCGTCACATTCCTATTGTAGCTGGCATTGAATGAAAGATCAAGCCCCCTGACAAACAGGTTACGTTTGAAATATTCGACAGAGGGCATCAGATTATGACCGTGACGGTGTTTACGGCCATATACTATCTCCTGACGCACACCGGTCTGTATTTCCTTATACATGTGGGAGTATGTGAATCCCACCAACATTCGGTCTGCCCACGGCTTATTTGCAAATCCAAGTTTGGCAACAACCGCCTCGTTATGGTATGTGTCATTGAAGCGGCGTACATGTTCTTTTTTCTTGCGGTTTATAGCCCCGGTAACAAAATCCTCTACCGGTGAATCAATCCAGTAGTCGTTGTCGGAATAATTCTGAAAGGCATTTATCTCGTATTTGAACCCGTTTTGCAAAGCCTGGCCTACATTGACATAAGATTTATGCGTATTGAACGAGCCGTATGAATATGAGGCATCAACAAACCATTGCCGTCTGCGCTTCGGGGTAACGATGTTGATTATGCCGCCTATTGCGTCTGTTCCGAAACCCACGGGAACGACCCCGCGGTAAACCTCTATGCGCTCGGCAAAGTTGACAGGGATATTGTTAAGCCCGAAAGAACCGCCCACACCCTCCTGCGGAACCCCGTCAATAAAGACCTTGATATGTTTCCCGCTGAAGCCATCCATAGTGACAGCCATATCGGAGCCGACACCGCCACTTTCCCTTATCTTCATTCCCGGAGCTTTGCCGAGGGCATCACTGAGGGTCTTTGTGGTATTGACCAAATCCTGCGTATTCACCGCAACGGCGTTATATGCCGAATTTTTCACTTTGCTGACCTGACTGCCCACTACTATCACCTCAGCCAGCTGCGTTGACGATTTCAATTTGACATTCAGCTTAATCCTGCCATCAGCCGGGATTTCAACCTTGTGTTCCGATTTCTCAAATCCAACGGAAGAAAACACCATTGTGTAATTACCTGCCGGGGCTTTCAGGTGGTATAATCCCCGCTCATTGGTAAAACAGGAATATTCCGTACCTTTCAGGAATATGGTGGCATAGTCTATCGCTTCCCCGTAAGCAGATAGCACTTTGCCTGAAATCATACCCATAGGCGACATTGCCGAAGTTAGGATGGGAAGCGTATGGAACAATACAACTAAAACATAAAAACGGAATCTTTCACACATATCTGCAATCTTTTTCATTCCTATTTGAAATCGATTGCAAAATTACCTCGCCTTTAATAAGCCCGCAATTCCCAAAAGTCGGATTTATTTATTGGCCACAGGCATACCATTTATAGGAGGGTATATAACGAAAACGAGGGCATCCCGATATTGGTATACCCTCGCTGAAGGAATTATTTTATGACTTACTTTAATTCTATCTCCTTAGGATTCACAATCCCATGAAGTATGGCATAAATTGTTAGCGCCGCCGTGGAATGGATGTTTAGCTTGGCACTGATGTTTTTACGATAAGTTGTTATTGTATGGAATGAAAGAGAAAGTCTATCGGCAATTTCTTTATTGGCCAAGCCATGAGCGACCAGACGTATTATGTCTTTCTCCCTTTGGGTCAATTCATAATTACCTGATGGGCGCTCCTGTTGATTTCTATTTGTCGTATAAACATCTTTCTCAAGAGCTTCCACAGAAGGTACCAGGATTAGATTCTCAATCTCACAATGGGAAACCAGATCTTCACCACATGCCGACAGGTTAAACAAGGCCCGGTTTAGCATCCTTGTATTCGGCATCGCATAATGTTGCAGGAATATATCTTTCAGTTCATTGAGCTTAGACACAACCGACTCATGCTTTGAAGCGAAATGAGATATTTTGAAATCCTGTGTGGCATTGCCTTTTAACAGCTCTTCAACATAAGGAAAAACTATACGGTTTTCATAATCCATGTGACTGTATACCTCATCGGCATATTCATCAAAAAATCTGATAATGTGGACAGCCACCTCATCAAGTCTTTGCTGATGCACGGCACTGACAAGAGTTTCCCGTATATCCGGCAGACGGAAATCCAAAATATAAGAGTGAGCCTCCCTTAGATAAGACAATAGTGTCGGTAATTCAATTTCATTAATAGTGAATCGTTTGCCACTGATAAGATTTGCAATTGCGAGAAAGGTGGGACAATCAATATCTCGTTCCTCGCAAATCTCACAGACTGTTTGCTCTCCAAAGCCGAAAGGGATATGGAAACGATTAAGTACCAGTAACAATTGGTTATTATCCTCAACTAAGTCCCTGACTTTATCGGTTGCCAGATATTTTATAGACGACTTTATCATAATCTTGCCGCTATTTGTGGACGGCACTGCAAAATTATTCAAAAAAAACCAATGCCGCCATACCTAAGAATAGGGGTATTTATCAACCGAAAAGAAATCACTAACTTTGTATCTGCATAGCAACTATCTGCCTTTTCCAGACAGATAAACAACTTTGCAATGCCACTGCGGCAATCTTTGCCGTCATATGCAAATTATAAAACTGCAACAGGTTTGATATATCCAGACAACTTTGAGAAGAAAATCGGATTCGACGCAATAAGAATCCGGCTAAAGGAATTATGTGGTTCCGTTCTTGGACGGGAGAACGTTGATGCCATGGCTTTCGGTAACGATTTCGAAGTGATTTCCGGAAGCCTCCGCCTCACCGCAGAAATGCTTTCAATTGCCAATGGTAGCGATCCGTTGCCGTTGCGCAACCTCCACGATGTTACCGGAGCATTAAAACGTTGCCGCGTAGAGGGAGCGGCAGTAGGGCTTGACGAACTGTTGCGAATACGGCAATCTCTACAGACCATATCAGACATATACGATTATTTCAATCGCGGAGACTCTTCTGAAGAGAAGGCGTCGGCCTGCCCCGAATTATGCAACTTATGTTCCGGTCTGATTGTGTTTCCGGAAATCACCCGGCAAATCGATCGCGTTATCGACCATCTCGGCAATGTGCGCGACAATGCTTCTGCCTATCTTGCTGAAATCCGGTCGGAACTATCCAAAGTATCCTCTTCTGTCAATTCAATAATGCGGCGTGTGATTTCGCAAGCCGTAACAGCAGGTTATCTTGAAAAAGATGTTACACCCACCGTGCGCGACGGGCGTCTGGTATTACCCGTCGCACCGATGCATAAACGGAAAATCAACGGTATCGTGCACGATGAATCCGCTACAGGAAAAACCTACTTCATCGAACCGGCTGAGATAGTAGAAATCAATAACAGGGCACGTGAGCTTGAGATGGAAGAGCGCCGTGAGATTCTGCGCATCCTGGCAGAACTCACATCAACCATGCGCCCATATATCCCCGAAATGCTTGGGAGCTATGCAATAATGGGTCAGCTCGATTTCATCATGGCCAAAGCCCTTTATGCACGCGACACAGACGCCACTATGCCACATCTTAGCAACGACACCGAGCTTGAATGGTATCATGCCACCCATCCGGTCTTACTCGAATCGCTGCGAAGACACGGTAAAGAAATAGTGCCGCTCGACATTACTCTTACTCCCCGGTCACGCATACTGGTTATTTCCGGCCCGAATGCCGGTGGAAAATCGGTATGCCTGAAAACTGTGGGAATTGTGCAATACATGACCCAATGCGGAATGTTGCCGACTGTTTACGAAAACTCGCATATCGGCATTTTCAACGACATATTCATCGACATAGGCGATGACCAATCGATTGAGGATGACCTGTCGACCTACAGCTCCCACCTACGCAACATGAAACATTTCCTGAATTGCGGGAACAGCTGTTCGCTGATTCTCATAGATGAATTCGGCGGAGGCACCGAACCTCAGATTGGCGGTGCCATAGCACAGGCCATACTTAAAGAATTCAACGAAAAGGAGATGTGGGGAGTTATAACCACACATTATCAAAACCTGAAGCAGTTTGCCGAAGAAACAGAGGGCCTTATTAACGGATCGATGCTCTACGACCGGCAGCAGATGAAACCGATGTTCAAACTATCCATCGGTAATGCCGGAAGCTCTTTCGCCATTGAAATCGCACGAAAAACAGGCTTGCCGGCTTCAATAATAGACGAAGCATCCCGGATTGTCGGCAGTGATTATATAAACATGGATAAATATCTGCTCGATATCGCCCGCGACCGCCGTTATTGGGAAAACAAGCGGCAAGCCATCCGGATGAAAGAAAAAAAGATAGAGCAGGTGCTTGAACGCTACGAGTCAGATGCCGAGAACCTGCGGAGCAAACGGCGCGAAATACTGTCGGAGGCTAAAGACGAGGCTCGGAGAATTCTTGAAGGAAGCAATGCCGTGATAGAACGAACCATTCGCGAGATCCGCGAAACACAAGCCGACAAGGAGCGTACTCGTGAAGCCCGGCAACGCATGGCTCATGATAAGCAGGAAATGCTATCAAGCAAAAACGAAGAGCACAAGCTATTGAAAAAAGCTCCGAAAACAAAAAAAGCATCAGCAGATGATAACGCAGCAAAAGAAAACAGCCAACCTCTCGCAGTCGGAGACAATGTAAAACTCGATGGGCAGGGCACCCCGGGCAAAGTCCTTGAAATCAACGGTAAGAATGCCATAGTAGCCTTCGGGATGCTGAAAACCACAGTCAAGTTATCGCGGTTGAAACGCACCCTTTCACAACCGGCCTCAGGGGCGTCGGCAGCTTCATTTGTAAGCGCCGCAACAACCGACACACTCCGCGAGCGCCAACTGCAATTCAAACGCGAAATCGACGTAAGGGGAATGCGTGCAGATGAAGCCATCCAGGCTGTCACCTATTTCATCGACGATGCCATACAATTCAACCAAGGGGAAGTGCGTATTCTCCATGGAACAGGCACCGGTGCCCTGCGCCAGGCCATACGCCAATATCTCGACACAGTGGCCGGAGTGGCGTCCTACCGCGATGAACATGTGCAATTCGGCGGTGCAGGCATCACCGTTGTAACCTTGGCCTGAATCAAACCGTCAACGACGCGGGGCAACCGGAGGAGGTCCGAAGTCGGGGCGACCGATGGTGGGATTGCCTGGATTTCCCCAGCTGCCGCCAGACGCTTGACGGATTACCTGGTAAAGAATGCCCCCTACGTCAATGCCGATTTCCGCGCCTGATGATGTGCGGTAGTATGGCATTGCTATAGGCTGGGTCTCCCATCGTCCGTAGGCTATCGAGCGGTAGCTCTGTGCACCTACTTTCACCCCCCAATGGTCGGCAAAACGCCAATCAAGATATCCGCCAATCACCGGAGAGGAAACATAACCTAACATGGCCGCCTGATTCATTCCCACAGGCGATGACGCATAAGAACCGAAGACGGTCATTCCTAATTTATCATTGAAATCATACGATAAAGAACCGCCAAACCCATAAGAAGTGGAGAGCCCTCGGAAATAGCCATACTTTGTGGCAGATGCAAACAATGATATAGTTAATGCCCCGACACGCTGACGGAAATCGAGAGTGCCAGATTCAATTCCCATAAGGCCATGGAGATTCTGGCGTGAACCCGTGGCAAAGAATCCACCGCTACCCCATGAATATATCGGTGCCTGTCCGGGAACATACCCTAAAGGAGGCAGCGAAGTGGCTAACGGATTAACCTGGCGCAATCCTTCGTGGCCAATTCCGAAACCTGGTGTAACCGGAAAGTGCGGAGTATGTGTATCAAGGTGTGATTCGGGAGTCTGAATCTCTTCTACTGGATTAATTGGTAATGGAGCGGATATGACACCACACGAATCAACAGGTTCGGTCTGCGCCAATGCCACAAACCCGGCCGATAGCAAAATAACAGTGACTCCGCTTCTACAAAACGACATAAGAGAAAGATTTAAAGCTATATTAAAACAACAATGCGATGCGATAGGCGATAAACGACAGCAACCACGCAACAGCTGTGTTATATATTACTGTGATAAGCCCATAACGCCAAGAACGTGTTTCCTTGACTATTGCAACGATTGTGGCCACACAAGGGCAATACAGCAGTATGAAAATCATAAAGCTCAATGCATTCGCCCGGTTGAAATCAGATGCAGAGGCACCAGGCAACGGAGAGGAGATTCTTGCCGAAAGTGTGCTTTCGGTTGCCTCGTCGCTACCGGTATAAAGCACCCCCATGGTAGAAACCACAATCTCTTTGGCCGGTATTCCTGCAATGGCAGCCACCGTTGCACGCCATGAAAAACCGAGAGGTTCAAGAACCGGATTAACAGCTTTTCCCATCATCTCAAGATAAGAATCACGGGCCGGATCAATACTGCTGCTCTCCTCAATATTCTCACGTTCCACGTTGCGAGGGTCTTCGCCCCTCAAGGGGAAGAAGTTAAGCGCCCACACGATTACCGATGCCAGCAGAATAATGCCCCCCATCTTATTAAGATACTCTTTCCCTTTCCCCCACATATGCCTCAAGGAAGTTTTCATTGTCGGCACACGGTAGGGAGGAAGCTCCATGACAAACGGAGTTTCATCTTTTTTGAAGAAAAATCTCCTAAGCAGTCTTGCTGTTAGGGCAGCCACAACCACACCAAGCACATACATGCCAAGGAAAACCAGCGCTGCATGAACTTCGAAAAATGTCCCGATAAGAAGCACATAAATCGGCAATCGGGCCGAACATGACATAAACGGGGTTATAAGCACCGTTATCGCACGGCTTGAGCGGCTCTCAATTGCACGCGCCGCCATAACCGCCGGAACATTACATCCGAATCCCATCACCAACGGAATAAATGATTTACCATGCAGCCCTATACGGTGCATTATCCGGTCCATTATAAACGCTGCCCTGGCCATATAGCCTGAATCTTCCATAAAAGAGATGAAGAAAAACAGGATAAGGATATTAGGCAGGAAAACAATCACTCCTCCTACACCTCCGATGATGCCATTGGCAAGAAGGTCTTTAAGAGGGCCTTCTGGCATATTTGCATTCACCGCTGATGCCAGCCACCCCACTCCCCTTTCAATCCATTCCTGGGGATAACTCCCCACAAAAAACGTTATCCAGAAAATCACAAACATAATCAACAGGAAGATGGGAAACCCAAACAACCGGTTGGTTACCAACGCATCGATTATATGGGTAGTGTCAGCCCTCTCCTGCTCTTTTTTCTGCAATGTTTCGGCAAGAGCACCGGCAATGAAACCGTATTTCTCCCCTGCTATCATAGAAGAAATATCCTCATCAGGATGCAACCTCGAGAGTTCCCGCAGTTTGCTGTCGCGGAGAGCCAATATTACATCCCGGGAAGCAGCATCAGCCAATGCTTCCTGCGCTTCGTTATCCCCCTCAAGCAATTTAATAGCAAGATATCTTGGTGAATAATGGGGATTGACGGTTTTGTCGGCCTTAATGGCATCTTTCACGTCGGCCACAGCCTTCTCAAGATCATGGCTTAACCTCACATGCACATGACGCACCACGGTATTGCGCCGTTCATAAACCTCAATTATCGTGTCGAACAAACTGCCAACACCCTCTCCGTTACGGCTGACAGTCGGAACTATTGGAACACCTATCATACTGCCCAAAGCCTCATAATCGAAAATAGTGCCTGCATTACGCATTTCATCGAACATGTTCAACGCGATTACCATCGGATGATCCATGTCAATCAGTTCGGTTGTGAGATAGAGGTTACGCTCCAGGTTTGAACCGTCAACAACATTGACAATCACATCAGGATTATTGTCGCGAAGATACCGGCGCACATACAGCTCTTCTGGAGAATATGCCGAAAGGGAATACGTTCCCGGAAGGTCTATGATATTGAATGTATAGCCGCCGTGACGGAATGTCCCGGTTTTTGCATCCACGGTCACACCGCTGTAGTTCCCCACATGCTCCTGAGATCCCGAAGCGATGTTGAAAAGCGACGTCTTGCCACAATTAGGGTTACCTATAAGGGCAACATTTATCACATGGCGATGAGTTTCGTATCTTTCTCTTTGCTCCCCGCCGAACTCTTCAATCAGTTTCGAACCGGCATCAGACCCGGCCGGTTCAAGGTTCTCTTCAAGGGGTAGAATCTCAATCATCGACGCCTCACTGCGGCGAAGCGAAACCTCATAACCCATCAGGCGGTATTTCACCGGATCTTTCAACGGGGCTGAAAGTATCGACGTTATCACACGCCCTTTGACAAATCCCATCTCCATGACACGTTTGCGAAACGCCCCATGCCCCAGCACCTTTAATATCACGGCAGATTCGCCGCTTTTCAAATCAGATAACCTCATAGTTGGCAGGTCTACTATCCATTTAAGAACCCCCGTATGGCAATGCAACACCGGGCACTCCCAACAAAACCCATGCAAATATCGCAATAATTATCGTCACCACACACCACTTATATGAAACCACTTTGAATAATAACACAAATTAACACCTCTATGTGATACTTCCAATAACATATAGCGTTGACTGAAATCAACAGTTTCCTTTGGAAACCTAATATGACGCCTCGAATAGATGTTTAAAAACATCTTGTTAAATTTTAAATTTTTATTGCACAAGAAAACAAAAACACTTATATTGCAGCCAAATCAATCCAGGACATAACCGCATACCTAAAATCATCCGCGCGCCAAAAGGTAATTGGGGGGAAGGCATACAGCCCTATATTTATGAAATTACAATATCCCCTGATCCGGCTCGGAGTGTCACAGAACTACGCCATAATCTTCCGTCTTTCGATTTAGATAGAGAATTCCTGATTCAAGACTGGAATGGAAATATCGTCAGACGAATCTCTGTAGCAAATGACCAGTCATCTGTAAGCATTGATGTCAGTTCCTTAGCAGACGGCAATTATATTGCCAGCATCCTTACAAGGGGCGTAACACGTGCTTCCGCTCAAATGATTGTAGCCAAATAGAATCTCCTCGAAACGTGCCACACCATATGCAACAGATATATTCACCATTAAAACTAAATTGATATGAATAAAATATTATTAACCACATTTGTATTGACAGTATTTGGCTCATTGCAATTATCAGCGGTTCACGTAAGTGAACTGGGGCCGGATTATCCCTTCCCCATGGATTCCCATGAAGTTGACGGAATGGTGGTAATGTGGATAGATTCACGTTACAATCCGTGGCCGGCAGTATCAATTAATATAAACCATCCTACATTGCCAAAAGGTAGCACACACTATGTCATTCCCTCCACTATCGAATATGAAAATATAACATACGACGTAGAGCGGGTCGTAGACATCAATATGACTTCTGAGATAAAATCAGTGGAATTTCCGGATCAAATCTGGACAATAAATTCATGCATGTTCTACGATTGCAATCTTGAAAGTGTCATTTTCCCAAAATCTTTAGAGACTATTATGAATGCGTGTTTTTCAGCCGTCCCACATCTGAAATCGGTTGTTTTTCCTGAAAAACTCAGAACCATCGAACACTCCTCTTTCGTCAATTGCAGGAGTCTGGAAGAAATTGTTTTTCCCGAATGCAATGATAAGATGTATATCGGAAATTCGGCTTTCCACGGAACTAATGTGAAGACTTTGAAACTGCCTAATGGCTTAAAGAACATCGAATACTACTCCTTTTCCGGAAATTACAATCTGGAAGAATTGCATCTACCGCAGAATGACCAATTGGTCATCGACATCAGCGCTTTTTATAACTGCCCTAACCTCAAGATTATTTATTGCCCGAATATAATCCCTCCGACAACGGATGACCAGTTATATGGATATGACTATCTCGAAGATCCAACCAGAAGGTTTCTCACTGAATTCTGCAGCCCGGATTATTACCGGAATAAACATCCGATTGACAAGAACACATGCCGCCTTATGGTGCCGGAGGGTTGTGCCGAAATCTACCGGCAAAGCCCGGCATGGAGAGATTTTGTGCATATTGAGGAATATGAGGCTGCAGGCATCGAAAAGCCCGGCACAAACACCGATGATATTGACTCAATTGGAGATGCTGAATATTATAATTTGCAAGGCAGCAGGATTGCCAAGCCCACACAAGGTATTTATCTGAAGAAAATAAATGGAGTCGTTCATAAGGTTGTGGTAAAATAATCCATTACATCAATCCCCGCATACATGCAATCTCAAACAGCACATATGCGGGGATTGTTTTATATATCCTCTTCAGTATGCCAACATTTAACGGCCGGATTCGGTGATTATGGAGTGGAGGCGCTTGTTGAAAAGGGATTCGGAGAGGAGGTCTTCGAGAGTGAGGTGCATACGGTAGCGCCAGTAGTGGCGAGATTCTGCGGGGACGTTAATCTGCTCTTTGTAGGGGTTGTCGCGGCGGAGACGCCCGTCGATGGCAAGCCAGTCCTGCAGTGGAAGGATGCATAGCATGGCGGGTGACTGGAGGTTGCTGTCGATAATCTTTTCGCAAATCCAAGGCTCGGCAAACACAGGGGCTTCGCCGCATTCATGAAGCATCTGATTATAGAACCGCTGTGTCTTTTCACGGTTTTCCTCCCACCATTGGCGAATGCCGCCCATGTCGTGGGTAGATGTGGTGCAGACTGAATAATAGGGATAATGGTATGGGTTGCCGAATTCCACACGCGGGTCTTTGGGCATACGCTGTATGTCAAGTGTTAGAATCTCAAGAGTGTGCATCACAGCCGGCACACAATCAGGAATCATCCCCAGGTCTTCCGCACAGGTGAGCATATCTGTTGCATCGATAACCGGGGGGAGTTTCCACATGGCTTTTTCATACCAGAAATCGTTATGACGATGATAGAAGAAGTCGTTATACAGACGGTCGAAACACCAACGCTCGTAATCGTTGAGCGAGCGGTAGGTATAGGTGTATTGGGCCGCTATGCGTGGATGGTATTTACCTTTCTGATACGGGTCTTCAATGAACAGCACCTGGTCAATCACACCTTGCAGAGCATTGCATAGACGTGTGTTTTTATCGTTGACCGGTTGGGTAGCGAAATAATCGGAGACTTGCCGCTGGGTGGTGAACTCAGGCCGCAAACGGTAGCGCCCGTAGCCGATATCCTCCAAAAAGCGTTCACGTGCTTCCTGGGTGTATTCGCCAAAGAAATCGCCCAGGAACCCATCCATGATGAAAGGTGTGGTATGAAGGTCAATGTCTAACCAGAAGTCATATCCCGCGCGCAGCTCTTCAGGGGTGAACGGCAGCGCAGGATTGAACACACCCAGCAGTCCGTGTAGCTGCGTCATCGGAATCTGCCATATCCGGAAGAATCCCAACACATGGTCAATGCGATAGACATCGAAATACTCGGCCATTTTGCGGAACCGGGCCTTCCACCAGGCAAATCCGTCAAGGCTCATTTCATCCCAGTTATATGTGGGTAACCCCCAGTTCTGCCCTAACACTGAAAAATCATCCGGTGGAGCCCCTGCCTGGGAATCGAGGTTGAACAGACGTGGAGAAATCCAGGCATCGGCGCTATAGCGGGAGATACCTATAGGTATATCGCCTTTCAATGCAACACCATGGGCATGAGCATATTCCCGCACATGGCGCATCTGCTTGGCGAGATGCATCTGTATCCAGTAGATATAATTAATCTCATCGCGGTTTTCTTTCACAAATGCATCAACAATCTCCGGATTATAAACTGCATAATCCCCCCACTGAGAAAAATCAGGCGTAGCGAACCTGTCGCGTAGAACGCAGTAGGCCGCATATGGCTTCAACCATGATTCGTTTGTTTCAACGAAGCTCCGGAATTCTTTGGTACGCACCACCTTTGCGCCGATTTCAGCAAACAGTTCGCGGGTATATTCAGCTTTAACATCATTGACCTTTTCATAATCGATTTCTTCAAGAGAATTCAACTCACGTGCAATTGCATCGAAATGCTCCTGCCGGGAACCGTCTGACAATCTGCCCACCTCGCTCAAACGGAGATACATCGGATGAAGAGCGAAGCATGAGTTGGCACTATAGGGATATGAGTCAGTCCAGGTATGTGTCATTGTGGTATCGTTAACAGGCAATACCTGAATGAACCGCTGACCGGTCAACACCGCCCAATCAACCATTTTCTTCAAATCGAAGAAATCCCCTACTCCGAAATCATCTTCAGAACGAAGGGAGAAAACAGGGATAGCGACACCTGCAGCCCTCCATAACGGTTTGGGGTTGTTGAACCGCAAACCGTTGACCATGATGCATCCGCCCGACGTTGCCGGACGCAATTCAAACCGGCGGTTTGAACCGTTTTCCCATCCTACTACATGTCGTGAATCCTTTTTAAGTATTATGAATTTATATTCAAACTCCGCCGGAAGGCCAGCCATCGGAACAGCACATGTCCATAAAGGATAATACGCATCGCTGAGGAGAACAGCCTTTTCCACATCCCATGCTCCCAACGCCGCACATGAACCGCTGATGGCCAGCACTTCATCGGGCGCTATCATCGGCGCCTCCACGCTGAACAGGAGCGAGCCAGGTGTAGCAACCGACGGCATGGCACGATTGACACGTTTACATACACAATCGGAATACACAACCGAATAGTATGGTTTGTTCCACGGCAAGTCGCTCCAACGGTCGAAAATCTCATAATCCCTAACATCAGTTCCCGGATTGAAAATATGACCTTTCCCCCATTCCTTTCGTTCCTGGCCGTTTTCGTGGCGGACAATATAGGAATATGTAAAACCGGGAGTCTCGTCGGGAATTGAAATTCTGGTTTTCCACAACTGCTCACCATACAAATCGAGTTTCAGAGCTTTAGACAGGTCTCCGTTGCCAAGTGCCGGAATATTTCCGGTGATATAGATTGATTCGCCCCAATTGGTGCGATAGTCTATATTAAACGACAAATTCATAAAAAACAGATGATATTAGTAAGTAAGATATTTTCAGGATTAGAAGTCAGAAGAGAGAATTAAGAAATATGGAGAGAGACAAGTATGACGGGTTAAAGCAGTTTTATGCTGATATAACGTTTAGGATTCCGTTTCACATCGATTAGAAGAGAATCGAGCGAAGCTGCGCAGTTATTGAGGTTATCATATAACGCACTGTCATGGGTCAACATTCCCAACGACGACTGCGGGTCGTTAAGGGTCGCCGAAAGAGCCTTTAGGTTCCCGGAAAGAACGAGAATATTATTCATAGTCGAATCAATAGGCATCTGTTTCAGTTGAGCCGAGAAGTCAGCCAAATCGGCACTTACCGTCTTAAGATTCGATGTCACACCATTGACATCAGCCATTACAGGAGGCAGAGTCTTAGTTGCGGAATTGAGCTGCCGCATTGTCTGCTCGAGATTCAACGTTATATCGTCGAGCCGTTTTACTGATGCTGTCAGCGCCGGATCGGCAACCACCCGGTTGAGAGAAGTCAACAATGAATCAATTTTAGGGAAAATTGCAGAAATGTTGGGCATCAGGCTTTGTGATACATTATCAAGCAACCCTGAAGCCGTCGCACCTTCGATGTCAGAACCGACTTCCTGAAACGTGGAGGCAGACGAAAGATGCAGCACCACCGTTGAGGTTCCTAAAATGTCTTGCTCAATAACTGCTTTTGACCCCGTGGGTATTTTCAAAGCTCGGTCGAGGCTGAGCTCAACTTTCACATGTCCGGGATTATTATATTCATAATTTATCTCACGCACCAAACCGACTTTAAATCCGTTGAGTGTCACAGGGGCAGATATCTGCAATCCGGCCACATTGCCATAGGTTGCGTAGTAATAGTTCGCAGCCTTGAACATATTAATGCCTTTGAGGTAATTTATACCTATGAAAAGCATGAAAAGGGCTATGACCACACACAGACCTATTGTTGCTTCTTTCTTTAGTTTCATGTCTCCTATTATCTAAATTTCTTTTGTTGTTATCAACTTATTAATACGTTTTTCCATCGCCTATCCATCCCATAACAGTGAATTTGCCATTATTTAATGTTGCCTCAGCATCACTTATGGCTTTATGAAATCGACACGTTTTCCATTAACCATTTTTATTATGAAGGCCTCAGGAAACGATTTACGCACACGCGAAAGCCGTTTTATAGCATCATTGAGATTTTTTTCCGGACCTATGGCGTATTTATAGAACCCACCGTCTCTGTAATACTCAACATCTTTAAGCGCTTTGAGTTCGGCTGATTTAGCAGGCAAAGCGACACTGCTTGCCAAAATCTGAACATAATAAACCGGATTGTCGCTACCGGCAGGAATCTCATTTATCCCCTTAACAGACTCCCCGTTGCCAGGATGCTCCCTATCCACTGCCTCCGGTTTTTCAGCGCTTACATCTTCAACCGGCTCTTCAGCCCGGTTTCGAGAATGCTTATCTTTGCCGATAGCAGTTGCCAATGGAAGCTGCTTTCCGGTTATCTGCGAACCATATGTGTTGAAATAGGCGCAGAAAGCATTATACAGAGCCTCAACCATTTCTTTCTGCCCTTTGGCCGATGCCATATATTTTTCAGATTTCGGATTACATATGAAATCAAGCTCTACCAGCACCGATGGCATCGATGTTGCCCATAAAACCCAAAAGCCCGCCTGTCGCACCCCTTTGGGAACACGCCCAGAAACATCCACCAGTTCGCCATGCACCGCGTCGGCAAATTCAATGCTTTGATCAAGCCTTTTATATTGCGACAGTTCAAAAACTATGTCGCTTTCAAGCGAATTGGGGTCAAAACCTGCATATTTCTCGGTATGGTCAGGCTCAAGTTCCATCACTGCATTTTCACGTTTTGCCACAGCGAGGTTTTCTGCAGTCTTGTGAAGGCCGAGTGTATAGACCTGACACCCCTCAATCGACCGGCGGTTGCGGTTACGTTTATCAACAGAATTTATATGAATGGAGATAAACAGGTCTGATTTCGCATTATTGGCAATAGCTGCGCGGTCTTTCAGCGGGATGAAAACATCCTTGTCACGGGTATACACGACCTTGACATCGGGCAGATTTGATTCAATCAACCGGCCGAGCTGTTTCACCACAGCAAGTGTGATTGTTTTCTCATTAGATTTTTCTCCTATCGCGCCATAATCATGCCCCCCGTGTCCGGCATCGAGTGTGACAACAAAATCTTTTGCCGGCACAGCTCCAAAAGCAACTGCCAGCAAAATTATAAACGCCACAAAACGGGGTATATATGATGAAACGGTCTTAAAAAAGCCCATTATTAAGTGCATTATTAACCTTACAAAGGTACGAAAATTTCCCGTAACAGCCAATTAAGGCACGAAACGGCAAGCAAATGCGACAAAAAGCCCAATATAGGGAAAATTCATTACTTGGCAGGTATGGATCCCAACCTACATCATCTCCTCACTAACAACATCCTTTTTTACCAAGAAAGCACTGAATTCCCACAAAAGATATATCGGGGCAAACACAACAAATAGAGTGAACGGATCCCCTGTCGGTGTGATTATAGCAGCGAGAATCAATAGAGCCACTATTGCATGGCGACGATAAGTATTGAAGAAATTACGATGAAGCAGCCCCATGCCCCCTAAAAGCCAAGCTAAAAGAGGCAGCTCGAAAAAGAGCCCCATCATCATCACCACTGTTATGAAGGTATCCATATAACTGTCAATCGAAATCTGGTTCGGAATCATCTCACTTAACTGATAATCCGACAGAAACCTGACCGTCAGCGGAAATACCATAAAATAACCGACACACACACCGACATAGAACATCAGATTACCAAACAGAAAAGCCATTCGCGCGCCTTTACGCTCGTTTTCATATAATCCGGGCTTAATGAACCCCCATAATAAATAGATAATAACCGGAAACGAGACCACCAAGGCAAGCCAACACGAGGCTGACATATGAATCAAGAACTGAGATGCCAGGCGGATGTTTATCAGATCCACTCTGAAATCTGACATACTATCGTTAAGCCCCAATGCAGGAAGAGCCTGTGCCAGCCGGTCTAACAGACCGTAAACTACAAAATCACTACGACACGGAGCAAGTATGATGTTGTTGAAAATCCACGGCATGAACACAAATAGCGCCACAGCGGATACAAATAGCACCGCAATCACACGGAACATCACTCCACGCAATGCGTCGAGATGTTCCCAAAACGACATTTCCTCTTGCCTACCGGATTTTTTATCCATAACGAAACCTATACTCAGACATAATCCAGTATCGAGATTCAGCCCTTACGGGAATCTGATTCCGGATTATCTGAATTGATTTCATCAGATACTTCTTTCAAACCATCCTTAAATCCTCTGATACCTTTTCCCAAACCATGCATCAGTTCCGGGATTTTCTTACCACCGAAAAGGATTAAAATGACTATCAGGATAATAATCCATTCCCATCCCCTCAAACCGCCGATAAACGTAGCTATCAGAAGGTTAATATTTGAAAAAGCAAGCATTCAAAATCAATTTTACAATTCGACAATAATGTAACCACACAAAAGTGTTGAGCAAATTTAGCCAAAACCGACAGATTATGCAACAGATCAGTATCGCGGACTGCCAACCACATGGCTGTTCCCAAACCTATCGCCTTTGTCTTATATATACGAATCAGCAAACACCGCCACACGGTGGGGAATCCGTTGCAATATAGCTTCCCTGTCGGTCGTTGAAGATGCAAAAAGTGCTGTCGACAAGATTTCTCCCCACACAGCATTGTCTGTCACAACCGAAACCAAACCATAACGCTCGACCAAGCTTCCGGTAAGAGGATTTATTATATGAGGATTCATTCCCCGGGTAACACCAGATGTGGTGAGGCATTCATTGCGTAGTTCAAAGGCATGATGCCCCCCTACCGTCAACGACACCGGCCAGCAATCCCGCCCGGGAGCATGCCCCACAGCCAAAACGGAACTATTACCTGCACTCGCCAATACATTCAATGAATCATAGGCACAAACCAAGGGGCGGATCTGTTCGAGGACATATCCTTTGGCAACACCCGACAAGTCATATTTAACATCCCCTGCCCCGATGTTGAAATATCCCGAAGTAAGCAACCGGCCTTCTTCGCATATGGCAAGCAATTGCAACAGTTCAGTGGAAACCCTTCTATCGTCGCCTTGATTAAGTAACGACACATCACTGGCTGGATCAAAGCGGTTTGCCATCTTTTCAACATCTTTTACCACCGAAAACAGATTCTCTACAATCCCCCCAAGAACAGTCTGTAATAACGCCCCCCAAAGCATGATGTCGAAACGTGTATGCATGGCCGCAAAACGGCCATAGCATACAGTTTCTGTATCACTGATTTTTCTGAAAAGGCAATTGACATTAGCAGACTTCATTAGCCTGAATCTGAATTATACGGAAAATCAAGGCAATTCTTTAATTTTTATATTGCGGTAGTGCACCTCATCGCCATGATCCTGCAAAAGAATATGCCCCTTTTCGAAATTGCCGAAGTTTGGCCAATCACGATATTTGCTATATGCTACCAAAGCATTCCACATCTGATTGTTACGCTCGTATTCCAAGAGTTTGACTCCGTTGAGCCAGTGTTCCACATGATTGCCATTGACAATTATAATTGCAGTATTCCAACCAGTCTTGTCAACGGGTTTACCGGCAGGAGCAGGAATAAGGTCGTAGAGCGAACCAAGCTGTCGGTTGCCTTTCACGCCCAATTTAGCATCGGGATGGCGGTCATCATCAAGCACCTGGAATTCACAACCGATTGATGAACCGGCACCTTGGTTCATTTCGGTATCTACGAAATATTTGATACCGCTGTTGGCCCCTTCGGTAATCTGGAAATCAACAGAAAGAATAAAATTGCCATACTGACGCTCTGTCACTATGTCGCCGGCATTCGCCGATTCTGCACCTCCGGAAGATTCAATTATAAGGTTATCACCCTTAACCGACCATCCATGTGATGGGAAGGATGTTAAACGCGCTCCACGCCAACCGTCGGTAGTCTTACCGTTCCAGAGCAGTTTCCATCCATCGGCATTTTCAAACGAAGTGAGAGTGTTGGGAGCGGCATTTTCACGCGATTGCAACAATGCTGTGATGTATCCGGAGGTTTCTCCTTTGGCCAAAGCCTTTTCAGCTGATAAATTCTTTGACTGCAAAGAAAGAGTCACGACTGCGAGGGTCGCTAATGCAATTATTTTTTTCATATGCACGAAATGTTATTCTCGATGATTGGTTATAGGGTATAATATTGCTCCCAGCCTTTACGAGGAGGCACACCTGCCAGCATTGCATTGGCGAAAGCATTATTGGTTATCTGTTTGGTACGCGGATCGAAATACAACCGGGTATTAAGTCGCTGGGCAATCACACCGATTGAGAACACCTGGCTGAGAACGCCGTTAATCTCAAAGGGGGAACGGGTTTTCTCCTTACCCATGCACCCCAACAGGAAATTTTCAAAATGGTTAGACGGGCTGGACGGCACTTCCGGAAGTTTGTCAGCCATGTCGCGGGCTTTATCTTCAGGAATGATTGAAAGAGTGCTGCCATGGCTTCCACCTTTGAAAATCAAATCTTTGGAATAAATGATTTTACCGGGATTAAGTGTTGCTTTCGGGGTGTCGCCCTGATTGGTTGCCGGAACATCGGCATTATACTCTGAATGTCCGTATCCACGTGGAAGCGGAGGCAGGTTGTCAAGTCCGTCATACCAAGTCACATCAACCGGAGGCATACCTTTGCGCTGCGGGAAACGGAATAATATAGTAGACGAGAAGGGATAGAAAAACTCATTGTGACCATTGGCATAGAGCATAGAAACCTCGTAAGGAAGGCCAAGCTCCAAAAACTCATGTACGGTATCGAGGATATGAGCACCCCAGTCGCCAAGACATCCCATGCCGAAATCATACCAGCAACGCCACTGTCCCTGATGGTAGTCTTTGTTATAATCGTGCCATTGGGCAGCCCCAAGCCAGACGTCCCAGGCCATATCAGGCGGAAGCTGCTGACCCGACGGCATCTGACGGATTTTCGCATCCCACCCATGCCAACGGCGAGGATTGTTCATATGAGCCGTCACAGCAGTGACGTCTTTTATTATGCCTGCATCCTGCCACGCCTTAAACTGGAAATAATTAGCTTCTGAATGCCCCTGGTTACCGACCTGGGTCGCGAGATGCGGACGTTTACGGGCCGCCTCCATCAGCAGCTCCGCCTCAAGGAAAGTGCGGGCAAGAGGCTTTTCGACATATACATGCTTTCCCTCCGACATTGCCAGCATTGAAATCGGGAAATGGGAATGGTCGGGTGTGGCAATCACAACCGCTTCAAACTGACCGCCTATCTCATCGAACATCTTTCGGAAATCGCGATACTGCTTGGCATGAGGATAGCGGTTTATAGCGTTTACAGTGTGAGGCGCACCCATATCCACATCACACAGGGCGACCACCTCAACCATTCCCGTACGGGCAAAATCGGCTATCACCTGTTCACCACGGTTTCCGATTCCGATATAAGCCACTTTTACCTTATCAGGTGATTTCGCAGCCGGGAAAGCTTTTGCTCCGGCCTCAAACGGACGCGCGCCTACAGCCGCCCCTGCAGCGGCATAACAGATTGTTTTCAGAAAATTCCTTCTCGTTGTCATTCTTTGAATTTCTTTAAAATAATCAAAACACCATATACAGCCAGCCGGATAACCGACCACGCCGCATATAACACAAGAGCAAAAGCCACCACATAGAATATCGAAGAATACAACTCCGAATATGGTGCCGAATAAACCATTATGGCATAGAGGTTAACAGCAAAGGCAACCACGAAACATGATGCCAAAGTATAGATTTCTATGGTTTTACGACGTTTAGTTATTACACTGTCATTCATCTGCATTGCCTACGACCGGCGATTTATGGTTAAGATAATCAAGTTTATATTCATCCGGGAAAGAGACCACACGGTCTTCCCGTATCGCCATGTCGCCCATCAGGCAAAGTTGGCTGGCATAATATCCTTCTTCTGCAACTGAAGCCGGTTGCCGACGCGTTATAACCGCATCAACAAAGGCTTCGAGCATCTGTGAAGACCCATCCCCTTTCGGCCGGCTTCCAGTGATGAATGTTCCTGTATTACTTTGGGCAGTCTCTGGAGCCCAGCTGGTTCCGGCGAATGGCATTGAATCGAAAACCCGGTTTTCCCAATCATTCAGTAGCTGTAGAAAGGCCGGAGCCGGTGGCAGCTCCTCGAAATAATATTTTCCCTTCTCAAGCTCCACTGTGCCTTCAGAGCATAGAATCTGCTCTTCCAGGCCATAGAATTTATTGGAAATCACAGAATCAAAAGTCATTTTCACACCATCGTCGAATATATACATGCAACTCACATTGTCATGCACTTCACGGCCATCCTTCCAATAGGTTATTGCTCCATGGCCCATGACCTTTTCAGGAATTTTCTGCAAAGCCCATGTTCCGGCTTGCAGCTGATGACATGCCAGCTCCGTCATAAGCCCGCGTGAGGTCGCGCTGTAGAGCCGCCAGTTAATCTGCCGCTCCAATGAGGGGTCAGGCACATGGCGACGCCAGTCGCCATTACGATACCAGAAGGTTCTGACTGCTCCAATCTTGCCGAATGTGCCGGAATGGATCATATCCATCGCCGTGCGATAGCGAGGATCAAAGAGCCTTTGCTGCCCTGAAAAAAATATTCGCCCCGAATGCCGGTATGCCTGGTACATCCTGTAGGTTTCATCCATAGTGAACCCAAGGCATTTCTCACACAACACATCCTTGCCAGCATCAAAAGCATCACATGTAATCCGGCAATGGAGTGTGGGAGGCGTTGCTATGACCACAGCATCTACCTCCCGGTCTTCAAGCATACGGCGATAGTCACCATAAACCTTTGCGTGGGGCACAATTTTCAGAGCCTCCTCGATAGAAGGCGGATATGTGTCACATATGGCGGTGACTGTTGCGGCAGGGATATTGCTCAAGAGGCTTAGGTGGAAACAGCCCCTTGACCCTACGCCGATTACCCCTATGCGACAACGGTCTGTTTTTATGGCAGCACCCACGGCCTTATGAGATAGCCATGGGGTTACTGCCACCAGGGAACCAGCCCCTAAAGCCCCGATACTGCGCAAGAAAGTCCTACGGTCAATATTTCTGTCTTTCATGTCTTGTTATCATTGAATCTTGGTGTATCATTTGGTTATTTATCTGTTATTCTGTTTAAATAATCGCCATCTATTGGGGATCGACATCATAGTATACCATCGTGCCTTTGACTTCAGCCAACGAAAGCATCTCAATATAAGTGCTTCTCAGTAACCCTTTGATTTTGGTTACTGATGCGGCGGGTTCTATCTTCAACATGATTTTGCGTATATACAGACCTTGCACACGCCCTACAGCCGGTTCCACAGGGCCAAAAACACGCCGCCCCAGCAATTGGCGAAGCCGCGCAGCATATCTGTCGGCTATAGTCCGCAGTCGAGCCGGATCGCGGTGTTTGACATACATATATATTATTCGGCAAAAGGGTGGATAGAACAGTTTCTCACGTTCAAGTATTTCATGATTGTAGAATCCCAGGTAGTCATGGTTCTTCAAAAAAGAGATGACCGGATGTTGTGGTTGCCAGGTCTGCACAACGACCATACCCGTTTGCCCCTCTCTACGGCCAGCCCTGCCAGACACCTGTTCAAGCATATTGAATGCCCTCTCAGCCGATCTGAAATCAGGGAAATTTATAATAGAGTCAGCGTTCAACACACCGACCATTTCTACTCCTCCGAAATCCAGTCCTTTTGTGACCATCTGTGTGCCGACCAATATGCGGGCTTTTCCCCCAGAGAAGTCGTCAATAATTTTTTCATATGAATTCTTATTGCGTGTTGAATCCAGATCCATTCTAAGCATCTTGGCTCCGGGGAAAGCCGCTTCAACCTCTTCACCGACACGTTCAGTGCCATAACCGAGAATTTCGATTGACGGCTCCTTACATTGCGGGCAAACCTTCGGGAGCGGATACACAGCTCCGCAATAATGGCATTGGAGCTGCTGCATATGGCTATGATATGTCAATGCGACATCGCATTGCTCACAGCGAGGAGTCCAGGCACACTGTTTGCACCTCGCCAATGGCGCATACCCCCTGCGGTTCTGGAAAAATATCACCTGCGAACCGCGAGCAATCGCTTCAGCCGCGCATTTACGTGTTTCATCAGCAAACGCACCGGCCACAGCACCTGTGGCTCGGTGCTGCTTCATATCGATTATGCGTATTTCCGGCAACTTCACATCATGATATCGAACAGGCAGCTCCACCAGTCCGAATTTTCCCGACAGCGCTTTATAAAACGTTTCCACAGCAGGGGTTGCCGAACCAAGCAACGTTTTTGCGCCATGCATCCGGGCCAGCACCATGGCCACATCACGGGCATTATACCTTGGAGCCGGGTCATACTGTTTATAACTCGACTCATGCTCTTCGTCGACAATGACAAGCCCCAGTCTGGAAAATGGAAGGAACAGCGACGACCGAGCACCTATCACCACCCTCGCACCCGGGTCATGCAACATTTTTTTCCATATATCCACCCTCTCGTTATCAGAGAATTTGGAATGGTAAACCACCACTTTTTCTCCGAACACATCCTGCAATCGGCGGGTAAGCTGTGTTGTAAGGGCAATTTCCGGAACCAGGAACAGCGTCTGGTCGCCTCGGGATAACACAAAATTTATGAGGTGGATGTATATTTCCGTTTTTCCGCTTGAAGTCACACCATGAAGAAGGGTAACATCTTTGGATAGCCACGATTTATGAATATTGTCGAGAGCTTCAAGCTGAGGCTGCGACAATCTTGGCAGCTTTCCGGAAGCCTCTCCAGAAAATTTAAACCGGCTGATTTCCTTTTTCCAAACCCGCAAGATACCTTTCTTGACCAATGCGGAAAGAATGGCGGATGTGGCACCCGCCCTATCAAGAAGCGCAGCCTTGCTCACCTCAACAGCACTGCCACGAACAGCCCCGGAAAGCTCAAGCATCGCCAACAAAAGGGTTTCCTGTTTTTTCGCACCTTTAACCAGGCTGAAAGCCTCTTGAATATGCTTAGGCGTTGAAGGAATCAGAGTCACATAAGGTTCGTATCTGACCCTGTAGCGCTCAACGAGTTTTTCCGAAATTATTAGCACACCACGGTCAATCATCGCATTAACCAGTGATGGAACCCCTTTAAAAGTCAATTTTGCCGACAATGCACCAACCGACATGCCTCCTGAGTGATCAAGCTGCTGGCATATTTCCGCTTCGCGCTGCTCTGAAACCGGAGATTCCGCAAAATCATAGTCTGGGTTGATCTCAACAAATGTTTCGCTTTCTATTTTCAAGCCTGCGGGCACTGCAGCCCGGTAAACATCACCCAATGCGCAAAGATAATAATCAGCAATCCACTGCCAAAGTTTCACCTGAGGATGGCGTACAACGGGATAGCAGTCGAGCACCATTGCCACATCTTTGATTTCAAATCCTTCCGGTGGAAGATTGGGTGTGCCTATAACAATCGCAGTGTAGAATTTTTTCAATCCGAAAGGCACAATCACCCTCGACCCAACGGAAATCTGCCCCTTCATGTGCTCAGGCACACGATAAGTGAACGTTGCCTCAAGAGGCAACGGCACTATCACTTCAACATAGTTATTACGCGAAGTGTGAGGCGATTCGGATAAATGGCCGTCGGTATTCGGCATAGCTTGCTAAATATTGGGACTTAGAAGTCCCTTTGACTTCTGATGAAAAATTCGGCACTCACCTACAAAATTAGCTATTTTTTTCAAGAGGTAAGAATTTTATGAGTAACTTTGTGGGAGAGCATATCCTAAATAAAGAGGATGCTTTACTGGTAATCCAGCTAAAATTCAACAAATACGAAACTATATCATGAAACTTGAAACAACAACGTTCCAGACAGATCTCGGAGAAATAACATGGCTGACTTTAACTAATAAAAGGGGGGCACAGGTTGTTTTGTCGTCGCTCGGCGCCGGCATCGTGGCAGTCAGGCTTCCTGAAGGAGACGGAAAAATGACCGATGTGGTAATAGGATATGATGATCCGATGGCCTATCTGGCCGACGGCCCATGCTCGGGGAAAACACCCGGACGATATGCCAACCGCATAGCCAAAGGCCACTTCAAACTCGATGGTGTTGAATATACCCTCCCTGTCAATAACGGCCCCAACCACCTGCATGGAGGCTCCGACGGCTATCAGAACCGTATATGGAACTGCACTAACGACGGCGACAGCCGAGTTGTATTCTCTCTGGAGAGTCAGGATGGAGATGCGGGGTATCCCGGAAATCTCAAAGCAACGGTAGCTTATGAATGGGATGATAACAATTGCTTGACCATTAACTACAGAGCCACCACAGATGCACCGACAGTTGTGAATCTTACCAACCATGCCTATTTCAATATGGACGGACATGACAGCGGCGACGGTCTTAGCCAGATTCTCAAACTCAACTGTTCCAAATGGCTACCGACCGACAGCACCCTGATCCCAACCGGTGAGATAGCCTCTGTTGAAGGCACCCCGATGGATTTCACCAAAGAGCACACCATCGGAGAAAGGATTAATGATGAATTCGACGCATTGAAATTCGGCAAAGGTTATGACAACTGCTGGCTTGTTGACAATTACGACGGAACACTCAAAGAAGTTGCCTCGCTGCGGTCAGAAAAGTCGGGCCATAAGGTTACAGTAAGCACGACCCAGCCTGCGGCGCAAGTGTATAGCGGCAACTGGCTCGAAGGATGCCCGACAGGTAAAAATGGCGCTACCTACCACGATTATGCAGCAGTTGCCATTGAATGCCAAGGATGCCCCGATGCCCCGAACCAACCGGGATTCCCCTCACAGAGGCTGAACCCCGGAGAAGAATACCACCAAGTTATAAAATTTGCTTTTGAATAAAAAACCACACATAAAAACTCGAAAACAATGCCCCGCGAATCCTGCTAACAGATTCGCGGGGCATTGTTTTCGAGTTTTTAAGCCTGACGTCTGACAATGGCACGCAGACTTTCATAGGTGGGGTCGGCCTCGACCAAAACCCCCTCTGGGTTAATGATAAAAGTTCGCAGCCCCTCGTTCATTCTGAACGCATTACGGAGCTCAATCTCCTCAGATGGGTCGGAGATATGGAATTGACTGTCTGAATCGAGATTGTCGAGTTTCACTATTTCCTGCATCAGACGCTTTGAACGGTCTAAATTAACAGACACGAACTCGATTCTCTCTGCCGAGTCATCATCCTGCAAGGATTTTGAAAAACGGCTCACTTCGTTTTGCGACATGCGCGAAAAAGCATCTGCTGCCGACCAAAACGATAAGATTACCCATTTGCCTTTCAATGATTCAAGCGACACAATGGAATCGGATTCTCCGAGAACCAAAGATGGCACTTGATTACCGAGAGCTGCTTCCCTACGTTTATCAGAAAACGCCGAAACTGATAGCAGCATAATGGCCAAACCGGCAATCAGAATTGAAAGTTTCTTCATTATTAAAAATTGAGGTTCATAATAAAGGAAACCCCGAAGGAGTGTGTTCCACATGATACCGGCGATGTTAATCGCGGCACATGCCCACCATCCGCATTCCAAATGCGTCCGGATAGGAATTTTATAAAACAACGGAAAATATGTTGTGTGAGAACGTCACACGAAGCGGTTTACCGACCGGTAGCCGACATATATATTCCAGCAAAGTGAGAAATAAATCCTTCGGAAATACAACATGGGTGATAACAGCCCGGTTTCCTTGCCGATTTTCGGCGGTGAGCGAATACAGGCAATGATATTCAAAATCAATCGCCAAGATTCAAACTCATTTGTGGACGCCTCTGCATCCTGCATTATTTACTCTTTCGAGTGCAAAATTACAAAACAAACAGCATATGGGCAAATTTAGTTCACTAACCATCACCCAATTAGCGTTAACAACCGCTAAAAAACGCCAACTGAAGGCGTGTAACGCATCGGGGTTAAAATTAGTTAACGCAATTATAGGGGCGAGAAAAAGACATGTTCTACAACATAATTTGACGGCACATCTGAAGATTCGCCAGTGACCTATAAAAATGCCAATCCACACTGAAAATACGAAGGAATCATTGCCCGATTCAAAATTCATGCCAATTAAAATATGATGTTAAAACCGATTCTGATTCTTGCGGTATTACAGACAATCGGATAATGGGCATATGGCCGTTATCTGCAATCATTCCGGATAATATCATATTGAACAATATACATGCGAGAAAGCCCTTTATCAAATAATTATGTAGTTATTATCCTGTTATATGAATCTGCACTAATATACCCTATATCACAGCCCCCGTTTATAACACACTGTTTTACAATAGATTTACAAGCGTCCATAAAGCAAAAAGCCGGAAGCCGCATAATTCGCTGAACAACAGCATTGTTAAAATCCGCTGCAAAAATGCAAATAAATCACGGTTTGTTTTTCAACAAAAAAAGGCGGAAATTTGCATCGGAAAAGATTGGCTCTGCTCATTGCCCCACACGCATGAATCTGTTGCGGAGCTGCATCACAAAGTTTCAACAGAATCATGAACAAAACCCACATAAAGTTATGGGACGAGTGTCTGCGCATTATCGCGGACAACATCAGGCCCGAACAATTCGACGCCTGGTTCAAACCAATAACGTCGCTCGGATTTGAAAACGGGCGACTGACCCTGAGTGTGCCGTCGCCATTCTTCGCAGAGCATCTTGAAAACACATATATAACCATTCTTGGCGCAACACTTCGCAGAGTCTATGGTAATGATGTGAAGCTGTTCTATCACTACAATCAGATCAGCAACAAGCCTGAGACCGGAATCAATGAAGCCGGTCTTACGGTATCACCGGTGCTTAAATCCCGACCTACAGCCAATCTTTTCCAAACCCCTGTTGACCCCACATTTGACTCCCAGCTAAATCCCAAATACACATTTGAGAACTATTGCGGATCGACCTCGAATAAAATCGCACGCACTATAGGTGAGGCCATTGCCAAAGACCCTAAATGCAAGACATTCAATCCGTTGTTCGTGTTCGGCCCCACAGGTGTAGGCAAAACCCACCTAATCCAGGCAATCGGAATCAAAATCAGGGAGACAAATCCGGCGGCCCGTATACTCTATGTCAGTGCCAGGCTTTTTGAAAGCCAATACACCGTTGCATCCAGAACCGGAAAAATCAACGAGTTCATCAATTTCTATCAAAGCATAGACACGTTGATTATCGATGACATACAGGATTTGATTGACAAACCAAAGACACAGGGCACGTTTTTCCATATCTTCAACCACCTGCATCAGAACCAGAAACAGATCATCATGTCGAGCGACTGCTGCCCCACTGACCTGAAAGGGATGACCGACAGGTTGCTGTCGCGTTTTAAATGGGGCATGACGGTTGAACTGGAGCGTCCCGACCTTGAGTTGCGCCGTAATGTCCTCAAGCTCAAAGCCGAGCAAGACGGGTTGTCACTCCCACAGGAGGTGATGGACTTCATCGCCGAAAATGTGACTGAAAGCGTGCGAGAACTTGAAGGCATTGTGGTTTCCCTTCTGGCACATGCAACAGTGATGAACAAAGAAATCACTCTCGACCTTGCACGCCATGTGATGGCCAATGTGGTTAAAATGCATCGCAAAACCATCAATTTCGAGATGATTACACAAGGGGTGGCATCACACTACAACATTGACCCCGAATCGATTTTCACAAAATCACGCAAACGCGAGATTTCGGATGCAAGACAGATGGTTATGTATATGGCCAAGAAACATGCCAAGATGCCACTGACAGCAATAGGCACCCGCCTGTCGCGCAATCACGCCACAGTCATCTATGCATGTAAGAATATCGAACAACGGCTGCCATTTGAAAAGCAACTGCAGGAAGATGTTGCCTCAATCGAAAAAAGTTTCGTTGAGGAATAAAACATCCGGCATTTATGCATCCAGGAATCCGGATTTGCGTAGAAAATCAAGAAACACAACTGAAAAATGCTCATTGTTGGCACGGGGATACCGGATATCGGTAAAAACCTGTGCCAATGTTTGTTTATTGTTTTCTTCGACAAATTTCGCAGAATCCTGCCTTGCCTCCTTTTCAGCATAAAGCCGATTTATTGTCTCGGAAGAATAATCGGCATATCTGCCATGATGTGAAATCGCTTCAAGGGGCAGACGGCCAACATCAACACCGCCGTCGGCTGGATAACCGACTGTCAGCGTTATCACGGGCACAACCAACCGGGGCAGATTCAGGATTTCGGCAATCTGTGGAGCATTATAAGTCGTGGTGCCGAGCCAGCAACAACCCAGCCCCTCCATTTCAGCCAAAGTATTAAACTGCTGGGCAAATGCAATAGCATCTATCGCAGCAGCTATAAACGACTGGAAATTATCATAACAAGGCTGTGCATCACGATTCTCACACCAGCGGGAAAAGCGGTTGAAATCAGCGCAGAATGTCAACACAACAGGGGCGCTCTCAACCTGAGGCTGATTGAAGTGGCATGGAGCCAAGAGCCTACGCTGATCAGGTGCAGTAGTTATAACAACACTGTATAATTGCATATTGCCTGTTGTCGGCGCATGTGACGCCTTGAGCAGCAAATCATCAAGAAGCGCCGCATCAACAGAGCGGTCGGCATACCGACGGATTGTGCGGCGCGACAACCAATAATTCGAGTTATCCATATACAATGATTCGGTAAAAATTACAGAAGTAGTTGAAACTTAAGTTAATATAACGAATTATCAAATACAAATGAATCGCCAAAGCGTTCATTATAAAAAACTTAGCGTATGAACGTATTGGCGATTCTCA
>Ga0209064_1001793_pt1 | contig 29449 bp, 23 predicted proteins | sample Inofromicrocosms_FD_187498 | JGI IMG/M metagenome (GOLD analysis project Ga0209064, IMG submission 187498) | Mouse cecum microbial communities from Vienna, Austria - Inoculum for glucosamine and mucus D2O microcosms (SPAdes) (version 2) | ecosystem: Host-associated > Mammals > Digestive system >... | reverse complement strand
GCACACGTCCATCTGCCCGTCGGAGGGGACGATCAGGACGTTGACCCGCTTGATCTCCTCAATGGCCTCCGCCGTCTCCACCGTGGTGATGGTCCGCAGGTCCAGCACTCGGATGTCCTTGTATACCACCTGCTTTCTCAGGTATTTGGAGGCATCCAGCTCCTCCTCCTTCCCCAAATAGATGATTTGCCCCACCGATGTCTTGGGGATGCCGGTCAGTGCCGCCGAAACCTCCTCTGGCACATCGTTGGGGAGAACTAGTAGCCTTACATCGACGATGGAGCTGATTTTCCTCGCATCTTCCACTGTGCGGACCGACCGCAGGTCACATACGCTCATGCTCACATAATTTGCCATTTCAAAAAACCTCTCTTTCCTGATTGGGGCAATCCAGCTTCAGGATCGCCGCTATATTTTGTCTTTACATCCATTAAGACGAAAAGATAGGGGGAACTGTCCACGGTTTTGTAAAATAATAAAAAATTTTTAAAAGCGATTGACATCCAGAAGGTGGAATGTTATAATCATAGCAAATCGATATGAATTATAGATTTTAAGGAAGGGACGTGTTTCTCCATGGGAAAGCTGCTTATCCGGATGGACCGGCACAACTTCCGCAACGGACGAATGTGCTCTGGCAAACACACGGCATCTAAATGAAAAACAACAAGGAGCGTATTTACCATGGCAGATAAAAAATATCATTTTGAAACCCTTCAGATCCACGCCGGCCAGGAACAGGCCGACCCCGCCACCGGTTCCCGCGCGGTGCCGATTTATCAGACCACCTCCTATGTGTTTCACAACTCCGCCCATGCCGCTGCCCGCTTCGGCCTTACCGACCCTGGCAATATCTATGGGCGGCTGACCAACTCTACCCAGGAGGTTCTGGAAAAGCGGCTGGCGGCATTGGAAGGCGGAACTGCGGCGCTGGCCCTGGCGTCAGGGGCTGCGGCCATTACATATACCTTCCAGGCCCTGGCCCAGGCTGGCGGGCACATTGTCGCCCAGAAAACCATCTACGGCGGCAGCTACAATCTGCTGGCCCACACCCTGCCCCAGTTTGGGGTAAAGACCACCTTTGTCAATATCCACGACCTGGAGGAGACAGAGAATGCCATCCTTCCCAACACCAAAGCAATTTTCATCGAAACTCTGGGCAACCCCAACAGCGATATCCCCGATATCGACGCTGTAGCTGAAATCGCCCACAGGCATGGAATCCCCCTGGTCATTGATAATACTTTCGGCACTCCCTACCTCATCCGGCCCATTGAGCATGGCGCGGACATTGTGGTCCACTCCGCCACCAAGTTCATCGGCGGCCACGGCACCACCCTGGGCGGCGTGATTGTGGATTCCGGCAAATTCGATTGGAGGTCCAGCGGCAGGTTCCCCGTCATCGCCGACCCCAACCCCAGCTACCACGGCGTCAGCTTTGTGGATGCCGCCGGGCCCGCGGCCTTTGCCACCTATGTCCGGGCGATTCTGCTGCGGGATATGGGGGCGGCTATATCGCCCTTTAACGCCTTCCTGCTGTTACAGGGGGTGGAGACCCTCTCCCTGCGGCTGGAGCGCCACGCGGAGAATACCAAAAGGGTGGTGGAATACCTTTCCGGACATCCCAAGGTGGAGCGGGTAAACCATCCCAGCCTGCCGGACCACCCCGACCACAGGCTGTATGAGAGGTATTTCCCCAACGGCGGCGGCTCCATCTTTACCTTTGACATCAAGGGGGGACAGGAGGAGGCCCACTGCTTTATCGACCATCTGGAGATTTTCTCCCTGCTTGCCAATGTGGCGGACGTCAAGTCCCTGGTGATTCATCCCGCCACCACCACCCACTCCCAGCTGACGGCGGAGGAGCTGCTGGAGCAGGGAATCCGCCCCAGCACCATCCGCCTTTCCATCGGCACCGAGCACATTGAGGATATTCTGGCGGACCTAGAGCAGGCGCTTCAGGCGTAGCGCCCCTGTTTTGAATGGTACAAAACCCGGTCTGAAAAAGCATCTTTGGCTTTTTCAGACCGGGTTTTTGGCTGATATCGGTGGACTGCCTATCCATGCCAGACCTCCACCTGGTTCAGCGCCCTGAATTCCCCCGGCGTGCAGTTTTTTAGCTGCTTGAACAGCCGGTTGAAGGTGGATATGCTGGAAAACCCGCACCGCATGGCAATTTCCGTGATTGATGTGTCGGGGGGGGGTGCAGCTAACAATTCCTCTGCCGCCCGGATGCGCCGCTGGTTGAGATAATCAGTAAAGGTGTCCTTGGTGTACTGCTTAAACAGCCGTGAAAAATGGAATTTGCTGAACCCGGCGTAGGAGGCCATATCCTCCAGGGTCAGGTTCTCCATGTAGTGCTGGTCAATATATCCCAGCAGGTTGCTGAACTTTTGGATATATACCTTATGCTTGGGGGCCTGTACTTCGGGAAAGGGATTTCTCGCGGAACGATAATGGTTTCCCAGGCGGACAAAAAAGTTCAGCAGCAGCGAGGTGATGAGGAGCTCGGTAAATTCGCCCTCGTTGAAATATTCATCCTTCATCTGGAGCAGGATGCTGTGGAGGATGGAATGGGTTTTGGGAAAGGTCTCCGGGGTGATGTATATCGGGCCGTGCATCATGGCGCGTATTCCGGAAAAGCCCTTGATGCCGGTTATTATGGACATGTCAAAGAGAAAAACAAATCTGGTTCCGCTTTCCGGCGCAATCAGGGTGTGCATCTCTCCGGGAGGAATTACCAGTATCTCCCCCGGCTGAATATGGAAATCGGCCTGGTCCGTACTCACATCGTAGTAGTTTTCCACAGGGAGGATAATCTCCAGCGCCGTGTGCCAATGGGCGCTGTAGCCGTGGGTCTGGTGGTTATACCAGATACGCATGGAAGCGTTATTTTTATAAGTAACCAGCTCGTGCTCATCCTCATAAAGGTTTCCCGGCCAATCGTCATTGATCAGATTAAACGCAACAGGATTGTCGGCAATCTGCATAGTTTCTCCTCCTTTCAACTGACCGATATCATCACGCTGTCTATAGTATACAATAAATTTTGTGAAACGTCCAGAGAAAATAGCAAAAAGTGAACATGCAATAGCAACGGCTGATAAGACGCTCCAAAAGCTTCATGCTATAATAACAGTAACAACAGGCCGGACAAACCGGCATGCAAAACGGCAATTTCTTCACAAAAAATCCGGACAGGAGGAGGAGCGGAATGAGTGTAAGCACAACCCCCAGCAAGCCCAAAAGCGAACTGAACCGCACACTGACAAAGGCGTGGAATTACAGATGGATCTATCTGATGCTTCTGCCGGTCATGGCCTTCTATATCGTATACAGGTATGTCCCTATGTACGGCGTGACCATTGCCTTTAAGAATTATAATGTGTTCAAGGGGGTTATGGGCAGCCCCTGGTGCGGCCTGGATGTGTTCAAAAAGATTCTGACCAACAAGAACTTCTGGCTGGCCATCAAAAACACTCTGGTGCTCAACTTCCTGACGCTGCTGACCAGCTTCCCCCTGACAATTATCGTCTCCCTGATGCTCAATGAAATTGTCGGCGCGGGGTTTAAAAAGGTCACACAGTCGGTGCTGTACCTGCCCCACTTTATTTCCTGGGTGGTTGTGGCCGGCATCGCCACCAACCTTTTCTCCCAGCAGGGCGGAACGGTGAACAACATACTGGGTGCTTTTGGCGTTTCCGCCGTGCCCTTCCTCAGCGACAACAAGTGGTGGATTTTCACCTACGTCGTCTGCAACGTCTGGAAGGAAATCGGATGGGGCACCATCATCTATTTGGCCGCCCTAACCGGCGTTGACGAAAGCCTCTATGAGGCCTCCTACCTGGACGGCGCAACCAAAATGCAGCGGCTGATTTACATAACCCTCCCGTCCATCAAGTCGGTCATTGTCACCATGCTGATTCTCCAGATTTCCAAGATGATGACCATCGGCCTGGACGCACCCCTTCTGCTGGGCAACAAAAAGGTAATCGGCGTGTCCGAGGTTATCAGCACCTATACCTACCGGTTAGGTATTGAAAGCGCCAAGTACAGCGATTCCACCGCCATCGGTCTGTTCCAGTCGGTTATCAACATCATTATCCTCCTCGCCGCCGACAAGTTCGCCAAGGCCATCGGCGAAGACGGGATTATATAAGGAGGGCGGAAAAATGGCTATTGTGCAAAAGAAAAGGTTCCCCGTGGGGCAGATTGTAAACTATGCCCTGCTTACGCTGCTGGCCTTTATCTGTCTGTATCCGTTTCTAAACGTTATCGCCTACTCCCTGAGCGGATACAACGCTGTGCTCTCCAACCGGGTCACCTTTTTCCCCATTGACTTCAATTTGGAGGCGTACAGTCAAATCCTGGGGAAAACCCAAATATGGAACGCTATGCGCACCACCGTAATCGTCACCCTTGTGGGAACGGCTCTGAGCCTGCTGTTGACCATTTTTGCCGCCTACGGCCTTTCCCGCAGGGACCTGCCGGGACGGAAGTTCCTCACCGGGATGATCCTCTTTACCATGTATTTCGGCGGCGGCATGATACCCACCTTTCTGGTGGTAAAGGCCACCGGCCTGTACGACACCATCGGCGCGCTGTTTATTCCCCAGGCGGTCAACGTCTTCAACTTTATCGTCATGAGGACCTTCTTCCTCAACCTTCCGGAGAGCCTGGAGGAGGCCGCCAGAATCGACGGGGCGTCCTATATGAAGGTGCTGATTAAGATTGTGCTTCCCCTGTCCCTGTCCATCATCGCGACCATCGGGTTGTTCTACGCGGTGGGCTATTGGAACACCTATTTCGACGCCCTGCTGTATATCCAGGACCCCGACAAGTACACCCTCCAGCTGAGGCTGAGAAGCCTGCTGTTCGGGGAGGAGCTGAACAACTCCGGCGCTAACCTGGAGGGCATCGGCACCCAGGTTATGACCCAGTCCCTGAAGATGGCAACCGTCGCCGTTTCCACTATCCCAATCCTGATTGTATACCCCTGGCTGCAAAAATACTTTGTCAAGGGCGTTATGGTCGGTTCGGTGAAGGGCTGATTTTTAAACGGCGATTTACATATCCCTATCCTTATATCCTAACACAGAAAGGAAAGAAAACCATGAAGAAAAAAATAATTACATGCTTGTTGGCGGCAGCAATGATGACTTCGGTTTTGGGCGGATGCAGCGGACAGTCCAGCTCGGCTGCTCCCTCCGGAAGCTCTCCCGCGCCCAGCGGCTCTCAGGCCCAGAATTCCACCTCTCAGGCGGCGCCGGCTGAGACGGCCAGCAAGTACCAGACCACCTATGGCGCAAAACAATTCGACAATGTGACTGTCACCGTCGAGCTGTTTGACCGCAGCAACGCTCCGGACGGCTCCACCATTACCGATAACAAGTGGACCAACTACTGCAACGAGCAGATGAACAAGGTTGGCATCAATGTGGAATACGTTCCCGTTCCCCGCTGGGACGAGGTAACCAAGATGCAGGTTATGGTGGCCTCCCAGACCGCCCCTGACCTGACTTTGACCTATACCTACGCCTACGCCGAGGACTACTTCAACCAGGGCGGCACCTGGGACCTGACCGAGTTTATCGACGGCGCGGACCAGGCCCAGAACATGAAGGCTTACCTGGGCGAGGACGTTATCAATATCGGCCGCAACGCCAACAACCAGCTTTACGGCATTGTCGCAAAGCGCGCCACCACCGCCAAGAGCAACCTGTTCCTGCGCAAGGACTGGATGGATAAGCTGGGCCTTTCGGTTCCCACCACCCCGGACGAGCTATATACCGTGATCGACCAGATGGTTCATAAAAATCCCGATAACCGTTCAGATGTCATTGGCGCCCACTTCTGGAATGCGTGGAACACCAAGCTGGCATTCTCCAAGCTGGTTGCTGACCCCACGCAGGTGAACATCAGCCTGGGCGAAGACGTAATCCAGGAATACTATGACGAAGGCGTACGGGAATGCTACCGCTACATGAATAAGCTTTACAATGAAGGCCTTATGAACCAGGAATACTACACCTGGGCGGAGGATAACTTCAAAAGCTATATTGTAACAGGCGCCCTGGGCTTCTTTGAGTACAGTGTAAACGGCAGTGTGGATGTTCTCCGCGGCTCCCTGCTGAAGACCCTTCAGGAAAATGTTCCCGGCGCGGACATTATCTCCATTCCTCCGCTGAAAAACGTCAACGACGGCAAGCAGTACAGCGCGGCCTACGCTGCTGGCGGCCTGATTGCTTTCTGCCCCAAGTCTGCGGACGAGAAGAAAGTAGAAGCGGCTATGACCTATCTGGACTGGATGTGCACCAAGGAAGGCGGTCATGTGATTTACCACGGCTTTGAGGGTGAACACTACGACGACATAAACGGCGTACCGGTGGTCAAGGATGCGGAATATAACTCCAAGGACAAGGACTGGATCCGTACCGACCTATTCGCAACCGGCAACCAGGGCTACTTTGCAACTGTTGATGATTTCAACATCTGCACCTCCAAAGAGGCCCCCGGCTATGAAGACCACGTTATTGACAACTATGAAAACGCCCTGATCGGCACCCTGATTCACGACACCACCTACACCTCTCCCTCCACAACGGAGCTGATTGCGGACCTCAAACTGATCCGCGACGAGTATTCGGTCTCCTGCGTCACCTGCCCGACAGCGGATTTCGACAAGACATATGACGAATACAAGAAAGAGCTGGAGCAGATTGGCATTCAGAAGATTATTGATGAACGCACCGAATATTTCAGCAAATAATCCAATCTCCATAACTGAAAAGGATTTTGTACAGTCGATCAGTGCTGTGCTGCTGAAATGAAAAAGGCAGGCCTTCGCTGAGCGGGGGCCTGTTGATATGAAGGGGAAAACGCTGACTAATACCAAAGATTTGTTTGACAAGGGCTGCGGGTGGGTGCTATCCTTAAAGCATAGGACAGCCTATTCACATAATAGGAGGATTTGAATGATGGAACAGAAAAAAGACGGTATGAATTACGCCCCCAAGGGCAAGCCCTCCCCGGTGGTAAAACCTGAGGAATTCGTCATTGCGGCGGTGGGTCTGGACCACGGACATATCTACGGGATGTGCAACGGGCTGACCGAGGCCGGGGCAACGCTGAAATGGGTGTATGACCCAGATCCCGAAAAGGTAAAGAGTTTTGTGAAGTCCTTCCCCCAGGTAAAGGCTGCGGAGAGCGAGGAGCAGGTCCTTGGCGATCCGGGGGTGAAGCTGGTATGCGGCGCGGCCGTCACCAGCGAGCGCTGCGCCTTGGGCATTAGAGTGATGAACGCCGGGAAGGATTACTTTACCGACAAGGCCCCCCTGACCACCCTGGAGCAGCTGGCTGCGGCCAAGGAAACGGTCAACAAGACAGGCAGGAAATACATGGTGTATTATAGTGAACGCCTCCATGTGGAAGCGGCGGTGTACGCCGGACAGCTGATAGCGGAGGGGGCCATCGGCACACCCATCCACATCGACGGCTTTGGACCCCACCGGATCGGCAACCCTGCAGGGCGTCCCGATTGGTTCTTCAAGAAGGAGAAATACGGCGGCATTCTCTGCGATATCGGCAGCCACCAGATTGAGCAGTTCCTCTTTTACTGCGGCGTGAAGGACGCGGAGGTCAAGTACAGCGAGGTGGGCAACTACGGCCACCCCGAATTCCCGGAGCTGGAGGACTTCGGCGACGCGGTGCTGGTGGGGGACAACGGAGCCACCCAGCATTTCCGGGTTGACTGGTTTACCCCGGACGGCCTTTCCACCTGGGGGGACGGCAGAACCTTTATTCTGGGGACCAAGGGATATATTGAGCTGAGAAAATACGTCAATGTGGGAACCAACGACGGGAGCTCCAACCATGTCTTCCTGGTCAACCAGGATGGGGAGCGGCACTTTGAAGTGACCGGGAAGGTGGGATATCCCTTCTTTGGCCAGCTGATACTGGACTGCATCAACCGCACAGAAAACGCCATGACCCAGGACCACGCCTTCAAAGCGGCGGAGCTGTGCGTCAGGGCTGAAATGCAGGCGGTCAAGGTGAAATAGGAGGCGTTTGATATGATTAACGCGGCAATCGTCGGGACAGGCAACATCTCCCACGCCCACGTCCAGGGGCTGCTCACCTTCCCGGAGCGGTGCAAAATTGTTGCCCTCTGCGACATCTACCCGGAAAAGGCCCAGGCCATGAAGGAAAAATACCACCTGGACTGTGAGGTGTTCGACGACCATCAGAAGATGCTGAGCTCCGGCATCAGGATTGACCTGGTCCATGTCTGCACCCCGCCCTATGTCCACTGCGAGATAGCGGTCAACAGCATGAATGCGGGCTGCAACGTGCTGGTGGAAAAGCCCATGGCCACCTGCCTGGCGGAATGCGATAAAATGCTGGAGGCGGAAAAGAGAAACGGCGTGACCATGGGCTGTATTGCCCAGAACCGGTTCCGCAACTCCATCTACAAGCTGAAAAAGACGGCGGACAGCGGCCTGGCGGGGAAAATCTGCCTGGCCCAGGTGGATTCCGCCTGGTGGAGGGGACATTGCTACTATGACCTGTGGTGGCGGGGCACCTGGGAAAAGGAGGGCGGCGGCCCCACCCTGAACCACGCGGTACACCACATCGACATGCTCAACTGGCTGGAGGGACGGCTGCCCGACACGGTGATGGCCATGCTCACCAACGTCATGCACGACAACGCCGAGGTGGAGGACCTTTCCCTGGCCTGCCTCCACTATGACGACGGAAGTCTGGCTCAGATCACCAGCTCGGTGGTCCACCACGGGGAGGAACAGGGCGTGGTGCTGCAATGTGCGGACGCGAGAATCTCCGCCCCCTGGTCGGTGAAGGCGGAGATCACCCAGCAGAACGGCTTCCCCAAGCCGGAGGGCAATCAGGAGCTTATCCAGAAGCTGGAGGCGTTTTATCAGGGCCTGCCCGACCTGCCCTATGAGGCCCACACCGGGGAGATTGATAATGTGCTGACGGCGCTGGAAACCGGTGGCCGCCCCATGATTACCGGCATCGACGGGCGGCGGACAGTAGAGGTCATCACCGCCATCTATATGTCCGGCTTTGGCAAAAAGGCGGTCCAACTGCCCATCCGGGAGACAGACGAGGGGTATACCTTTGACGATGTTTTAAAAAACGCCATTCATTTTTATGAGAAAACCTCCTCGGTGGAGAACTTCGCCGACGAGCGGATCACACTGGGGAATTATAAATAAAAAACACGTATTCTTAAAAGCGGCAGGGATCGAATCTGATGAAACGATGTCTGCCGCTTATTTTATGGGAGGAAGCAGAGAGATGAAGCAGGAGAAAATCATTGTCCAACAAGGGATGGAAATTCCTTTCCACAACCAGGTTGATTATTGCGTGGGAACGGGGCGGATGGCACTAGCCCTGTCGGAGGAATACCAAAGGGAGCTTTGGCTGGTGCAGAAGGAGATAGGATTCCGGTATATCCGGGGGCATGGGCTTTTCTGCGACGCCATGGCTATCTACCAGGAGTACGAGGAAAACGGCGTCAAAAAGGTGGAATACAACTTTACCTACCTTGACCGGGTGATGGATAGCTATCTTCAGGTGGGGCTGCGGCCCTTCCTGGAACTGGGGTTTATGCCACAGAAGATGGCTAGCGGAACCCAAACCGTCTTTTACTGGAAGGGGAACGTCACCCCGCCCAAGGATTACAGGGATTGGACCGACATGGTGCAGGCGTCTCTTCGCCACCTGATAGAGCGGTATGGCAGGGAGGAAGTGCTCCAGTGGCCCATTGAGGTGTGGAACGAGCCGAACCTGAATATCTTTTGGGAAAACGCGGATATGGAGGAGTATTTTAAGCTGTTCGAGGAGACTTTCCGCGCCCTCAAGGAGGTGGACAGCGGCCTGCTGGTGGGTGGGCCCGCGGTGTGCGGCGGTACGGACGAGCTGTGGATTCAGAAGTTCATGGAATTCTGCCGGGAGAAAAAGCTGCCCATCGACTTTGTAACCAGACATCACTACACCATCGAAACCCCGGAGAACCAGGGCCACTGCGATTATTCCAAGGTGATGGACGCGGAGTCGGGCTTTGCCAACCTGCAAACCACCCGCGACATCATCGACAGTTTCCCTGAATACAAGGGACTGCCCATCCATGTCACCGAGTTCAACACCTCCTATACCCCCAGGGGGGTGATTCACGACACCAACCGCAACGCGGCGCTGATTGCGCGGCAGCTTTCCCGGCTGGGGGATGTGAACGAATCCTACTCCTACTGGACCTTCGGGGACGTATTTGAGGAGGCGGGGGTTCCCTTTACCCCCTTTCACGGCGGCTTTGGCCTGGTGGCGGAGGGGTGCATCCCAAAGCCCACCTTCTGGACCTTTGTCTTTTACAAAAAGCTGAAGGAGGAGGACGGACAATGCGTTTACCGGGACAACGACATGGTGGTGATGAAGAAAGCGGACGGCGGCTGGCAGGGCGTTGTGTGGAACGCCTCGGAGCAGAGCGCGGCAGTGGAGCAGCGGCGGTTTGAGCTGGTTCTGCCCGGCTGCGAAGGGGAGTACTGTGTCATGACCCGGACGGTGGACGAGGAGGTCTGCAATCCGCTGAAGGCTTGGCACGACATGGGGGAACCGGCGAACCTGAAGGAGGAGCAGCGGGCGCTGCTGCAGGAGGCGGCCACGCCGCTGCTGAGGACCGAGAGAACCGCGGCCCAGGGACAGCAGCTGACCATAGAGCTGGCAGCAAAGAAAAACGGCGTGGTATATTTTGAGGTAAGCCGCGCGCCGTTAAAGCCCAACAGAGGGTACGATTACCAGAAGGTTCTGGAATTTTAAAAGGAAAACCGCACAAAAAATCCGGCCTGAAAAGCTTTTATTTGTGGCTTTTCAGGCCCCTTTTTTGGCCTGATTTCCCGCTTTTATCTTTAATTTGCAATAATTTTAGTAAATATCTGCGAAATATTGTAAAAAGAGCTTGCTTTTTTTGAGGGAATATATTATGATAGAATAAAGATCAAGGAATTTTGAGGAGGCGGCAAAATGGAGACAAAGAAGATGCCCCGCGAAATGACAGGGGCGGAGCTAAAGTCCATGCTGAAGAGCAGTATTGATTTTAAGAGCCTGGGCGGCATGAAGAGCCCGGAGCTGACACTGCCCACGGAGAAAAAACAATGGTGGCGGGACGCAAAGATTGGGATGTTTGTCCACTGGGGCCTGTATTCTATCCTGGGGAGGGGCGAGTGGGTACGGTTCAACGAAAAAATCCCGGATGAGGAGTACACCAGACTGGCGGAGCAGTTCACCGGCAAAAAGTGCGATATGGATGAGTGGACCCAGCTGGCGGTGGATATGGGCGCGAAATATATGGTGATGGTGGCCAGACACCACGACGGCTTTTCCCTGTGGGACAGCCCCGGAAGCTACCAGGGGTTTACCACCGCCAATACCGGGGCGCACCGGGATTTTATCAAGGAGTATACCGAGGCCTGCCGCAGAAAAAACCTGAGGGTAGGCATTTACTATTCCAATATGGACTGGCGCTTTCCGGGGTATTTTGACCCCAAGGGAAAACCGGAGAGCGCCCAGGCGATGAAGCGGCAGGCTTACAACCAGGTAGAGGAGCTGATGAGCAGGTATGGCAAGGTGGATATCCTATGGTACGACGGCTCCTGGCTCAACCACAGCGGCAGCGATACCACGGCGGCCTGGCTTTGGGAACCGGTAGCCCTTAACAAGATGGCGCGGCAGTACAACCCGGAGCTGCTGATCAATCCCAGGTCCGGCTGGGAGGGGGATTTCTACTGCGACGAGGGCTCCCATGAGATCAGCGGAAAAATCATCCCGGTACCATGGGAAAAAGACATGTGCCTCTGTTCCGGTACATCCTGGGGCTGGATGGCCGACGACCCGGTCTCCGACCTGGACTGGCTGATCCGTATGCTGGCGGATGTGATCACACGGGACGGCAACCTTCTGCTCAACGTGGCCCCCGACGGACAGGGGGCAATTCCGGAAAAGGTAAAGACAAGGGTCCGGGAGCTGGGCAGCTGGGTCCGGGAAAACGCCGAGAGCATCTACGGAACCAGGGGCGGCCCGGTAGAGCCGGTGGATAAGGTCTATGGGACCACCTTCCGGGACAATCGGATTTATCTACACATACAGGACAGGAATGCCTTTGCGGGACTCACCGTGCCTTTGACGGAGTATACCGTCACCGGCTGTACCTATCGCGGACAGAAGGTAGACTATACCCAGGACGCCCAGGGCCTCCGCGTCAGGCTGCCGGAAGGAATCAAAGGGGAGCCGGATACGATCATCCGGTTAGAGACCGGCAGACCAGTGCAGATTGCGGAGGACGCGGAGATTTATTTTACAGGAAAGTGAGTAAGCAAGCATGTATTATGGAGTCGCATACTATCCGGAGCAGAAAAATCCTCAGGATTTGGAGCGTGATATCGAACTGCTGATCGCCTCCGGGATCAATACCGTGCGGATGGGGGAATTCGCCTGGTGCCGGTTTGAACCCCAGGAGGGCGAATTCCATTTTGAATGGCTGGACCCGGTGGTGGAGAGGCTGGGCAAGGCCGGTATCCAGACAATGATGTGTACGCCCACAGCCTGTCCCCCCGCCTGGATGTGCGAGAAATACCCGGAAATCCTCTATGTGGACAACCGGGGAGTGCGCCGCGGCTTTGGCGGCCGCCGTCATTACTGTTATACCAACGAGACATATCGGAAATTCTCCCGCAGGATAGCGGAGAAAATCGGCGAGCATTACGGGAGCAACCCCTATGTGATGGGCTTCCAGATCGACAATGAACCAGCCCAGGAGGCCACGGGACGCTGCCAGTGCGCGGATTGCCAGGCCGCCTTTCGCAGATGGGTGGAAAAGCGTTACCACACGGTAGAGGAGTGGAACCGCCGAACCGGCGGAGCGTCCTGGTCCCAGGAACTGACGTCCTTTTCCCAGATATACACACCAGTGACCGCCATTGAGCTCCACGGGATTTCCGCTGTTCCGGTACATTTTGAGAATCCCTCCATCCGGCTGGAATTTGAGCGCTTTGCCAGCGCTCAGCAGATAGAGTACCAGGAAATCCAGAACCAGGCGCTGAAAAAATATACAGACAAGCCAATTACGGTGAACGGGACCGGTCTGGCTACCAACAGCATCAACTATTATGAGAGCTTCAAGTCGCTGGACCGGTATGCTTTCGACTATTATCCGCCCATGCGCCACACCAAGATCGGAACCTTTGCCTACGGCTTTGCCCGCGGTGTAAAGCCGGGGACTCCTTTTTGGATTCCGGAGTTCATGTCCGGCGGCGGCCATGGACTGCGGGGCCACGGCCGGGCTCAGACTCCCCCTGGCAGCCTGAAGCAGGCGGTGGTCCACGCCATGGCCCACGGGGCGCAGATGCTGCTGCACTTCCAGTTCCGAACCTTCCCCTATGGGGCGGAGCAGCTCAATTACGCTATTGTGGACATCGACGGTGTGCCACGCAGGCGGTATTACGAGATGCAGGAGACGGCATCCCTCTTAAAGCGGCTGGCCCCCCTGGAAAACGCCGCCCTTACAACCGAGGCCGCCATTGTGGTGGACTATGATGTCCTGTGGGCCCTTGCCATCAAGCCGGTGAACGAGAGCTTTCAGTATCTGTCCTTCTGCAGGATGATCAGCGACACCCTCAACCGTCAGGGTCATGTCAGCGACGTGGTCAGCCTGGACGCGGATTGGTCAGGGTATAAGCTGCTGGTGCTGCCCGCCCTCTTTGTGCTGCGCAGGGAATACAGGGAGAAAATCAAGGAATATGTGAGGGGTGGCGGGACACTGCTGGCAACCTTCCTCACCAGCGTAAAGGACGAGTACAACACAGGCTGGATTGAAAGCCTGCCCGCCGGACTGACAGACCTCTTTGGAGTGACAGTGCAGGAGGTGGAGCCGGCGGATGAGAGAACCTCTTCTATCCTTAAAATGGAGCTTCCTGGCGGTACGGTATATACAAAAGACCGGCATTGGTCGGAGCTGCTGGCGGGAGAGGCCGAGATAGTGGGGCGCTATACCGAGGACTACAAGGCGGGGCAGGGCGTGATTGCCCGCAATCCCTACGGCAAGGGCACAGCTTGGTATATGGGCACTATGCCGGAGGAGGATGCCTTTGCCAAGCTCCTTTCCCACATCTGTGAGGAGGCGGGGCTGACCAAGCCTGAGATCACCGTTCCGGCACAATACTGTGAAGCGGTCTGCCGGGAGTATGAAGGCGGGAAGCTGTACTATCTCTTTAACTTTGACAAGGAACCCCACCAGGTGGACTGGAAGGGGACACTGGTGGATTATCTGACGGGAGAGAAGCATCAGGACGGCGCTTTGATTCCCGCGGATGGATTTTTGATTTTACTTAAAGAGGCAGGGAGGAATGAACAAGGATGAAAAGGGTAAGCCTGATTCGGGAGGCGTCCGCCAACAAGCGCATTGCCTTGGGCTTGGAGTACGTTTGCAGGAGCCTGGAGGCGGCGGGATATGAGATCGCCCTTTATGAAGAGGATAAGGTTGACGCTTACCGGGAGTTGCCCGGAGCGAAAATCTATGTGGGCGACCGGAATACAAGCCGGTTTTTAAAGCATTTGGAGGAGGAAGACCTGCTGCTGTACCATCAGCCCGCGCCGGGGGACGAGGGATTCTACCTGAGCACCGTGGCGGGGGGACTGACGGTGGTTTCCGGCGGCAGCGACACCGGAGCGCTCTATGGATGCCTGGAGCTTTCCGAGCGCATCGACAGGGAAGGGGAGCTTTCCTATGAGCTGGCCTTTGGCGACGGACCGGTCTATAAGCTGCGGGGCCCGGTGCTGGGGCTCCAGAAGACCAAGCTGGAGCCGCCCCGCCGCACCTATGAATACCCCATCACCCCCGGCCGCTTCCCCTGGTTTTATGATAAGGCCCAGTGGGAAGAATACTTGGAGATGATGGTGAGAAACCGCTGCAACGTCCTTTATATCTGGAGCGGACATCCCTTCGCTTCCCTGGTGAAGGTACCGGATTATCCGGAGGCGCTGGAGGTGACGGAGGAGGAGCTTCAGCTCAACCATGATACCTTTATGTGGCTGACCGAGGAGTGCGACCGCCGGGGCATCTGGGTGGTGCTGAAGTTCTACAACATCCACATCCCCTATGAATTTGCCGTCCACCATGGACTGGACCCCCACCAGAGCAGCATCCATCCGCTGGTGGCGGATTACACCCGCAAATCCATTGCGGAGTTTATCAAGTCCTACCCCCATATCGGGCTGATGGTCTGCCTGGGAGAGGCGCTGCGGGGCCTGGCGGCAAAGACCGAGTGGTTTGTCAAGACCATCATCCCCGGCGTCAAGGACGGCATCGAGGCGGCGGGCCTCACCGAGGAACCGCCCATCATCCTGCGGGGCCACGACTGCGATCCGGTGGACGCCATGAAGCAGGCAATGCCGCTGTACTCCAACCTGTACACCATGTGGAAGTATAACGGCGAGGGCCTGACCACCTATCAGCCGCGGGGAAATTGGCAGAAGGAACATCAGGAGCTGTCCGCCTTGGGCAGCACCCACATCATCAACGTACATATTGTGGCTGACCTGGAGCCCTTCCGCTATGGCGCGCCCAGCTTTATCCAGAAGTGTATGCAGGCGGGAAAGTATCGTCTGGGGAGCAACGGACTGCACCTCTATCCCCTGTTCTACTGGGATTGGCCCTATTCCGCCGATAAGGGGGAAAAGCGCACCCTCCAGTTGGAGAGGGACTGGATGTGGTATGAGGCCTGGTTCCGCTATGCCTGGAACCCGGACCGGGACGAGAAGACGGAAAAGCTCTATTGGCGGGAGCGGCTGGCGGAGCATTACGGCTGCGGAAGCAAATCGGCGGAGATGATGCTGGAGGCTATTGAGGCCGCCGGGCAGCTTGCTCCCCGGAGCCTGCGGCGCATCGGCATCACCGAGGGCAACCGCCAGACCTGGAGCCTGGGGATGACCGCCAGCGAAATGACCAATGTTGTGCGCTACCGTCCCAACCTGGAGCTGTGGCATTCGGTGGGCGGCAAGGGCGAGCAGCCGGATGAGTACGTCAGGAACAAGATTGCGGGCCTCCCCCATGTGGGCGAGACGCCGGTGGATATGATTGCGGACACAGACCATTTTGCGGCAAAGGCGATGCGCTGTGTGAAAGAGGCTGCCCAGGGCATGGGCAGCAACCTTGAAGAGTATGGGCGCTGGAAGACGGATATCGAGGCCCTTTCGCTGCTGACCGACTCCTACAACCGCAAGCTGGAGGCGGCCCTGCTGATTCTGGAATACAAATACACCATGGACGAGGCGCTCCATGGCGACCTTTCCCTGCTGGAGGCGGCGGAGAAGAAGCTGGCCGCAAGCCTGGACGCTTACCGGAAGCTGGCGGCGCTGACCGGCGAAACCTATCTCTTTGCCCCCAGTATGCAGACCCCCCAGCGGAAGATCCCCTTTGAAAATGGCGACACCTTTGGCCATTGGCGTCAGTGCCTGCCGGAGTATGAAAGGGAATACGCCAACTTCAGCCGCCACCTGGCGGAGATGAAGGCCGGGAATTATCCCCAAATTAAGACGGAGGAGGATGCGGATATCAAGCCCCTGCGCCCCGCGCCCTACACCCTCCTTTCCGAGGAATACGAGACCTATCCCCTGGAGAAGGGCCAGGTTGTCTTTACCGATTCCGGGGCCAAAATCGAGCAGCTGATTCCCGAAGTGCAGGGATTGACCGGCGTGCGCTTTTCTCACAACATGGCCATCGGCGGCAACATCAGGATACGGGTGGAGCTGCCCCAGGATTCCAAGGTGATTATCGGCTACATGAACGCCAAGGCGATACAGTGGCTCCAGGTGCCGGATTTGGAGACCAATACCCACGCCGACGACAGGGGCGGCCTCACCCCGGTGTATAAAAACGCCATGAAGGTGCAGGGATGCCCGAACGTGAACTTCCACATGTTCCGCTATGAAAAGGGGGTACACGAGATTAGCTTTGACAACGGCGGGTTTGTCTTTGCGGGGGTTATTGCCGCAGACGAGCCGGTGACCCCGCGCAACGCGGATATGGCCGACGAAACCCTGGAGACGCTGGACTGGATGTACGAATAATTTCCGGCGCCGCCTGAAAATAAGGAAAAACCTGTCCCCACAGAGAAATCTGGGGGGACAGGGGGAACCGTTCCCTTTTTTAGGATTGCAAATCTGCGCCAATGTGTAGATTTCCGGGAGCAGATTGCCAAAAAATCCATATTTCTTCATTTTTATGGCAAACTGTGTTTTAAGAAAGTGGCAAAGGACAGAATACATCCCAAAAAGGTTTTAGGCAAAGTGCCGGATTATTTAAAGAAAGTAAAATATGACCCAAAAAAACTGTAAAAAAGCATATATGCAATATTTCTCGTTGGTTTTGCAATGGTAATGGAGAAAATATATATTATAATATGAATAAGAATATGCGTTAGTTGGATACACATTTTAGTTAGATTGCCGTGGTAGGTTTGACCTGTTGGCGGAATCCTTTTTGGGGGAGACGCCGAACCGCTTGATGTAGCAGCGGTAGAAGTTGGAGTAATCGCGAAAGCCGCTGTTCTGGTAAACCGTTTGGATGGGAACGCCGTTTTGAATATTCTGGCGGGCAATGATAAGGCGCTTGGCCAGCACATAGTCCCAAAGGGTGGTGCCGGTGATTTCCTTAAACCGTTTGTTCAGATAGGATTTGCTGATGCTGAACTGTTTGCATAAATCGTCCAGGGACAGGTCCTCCGACAGGTGCTGGTGGATATAGAGCAGAACCTTGCGGATGGTCTGGGAGATGTTGACGCCGGTGGAGACAGTGACCTCCGACGAATTGCGCTGGAGATTGCGCAGAGTAAACAGGCAGACGGTCAGGGTGGAAAGAATCATCCGGCCTTGAAACTCCTTCGGCGTTGCCGTTAGGGTGTACAGCCCCTGGAACAGCTGCTTGAAGAACCCCTCCGCGGAGGCGGACAGGGTGAGCTGAGGGCTGGGCAGTCCGGCGATGAATTCCTCCAAGATCCGGCTGGGATCGATCTCGTTGAGCAGCTCCCTGCTGAAGTGGAAGGTGATTCTCTCATAGGTCGTGTCGTTTTCCACCTGGGTCATGTGTGCGTCGATAGGGTGGATGAGCAGGAAGCAGCCGGGGAAGATGGGATAGCGCTTTCCTTCAATGTGGTAGCAGCCATGCCCGGAGATGATATAATCCAGCTCGTACAGATTGTGGACGTGCATATCGTATTGGTCAAAGCTTTCCGGGATGCTGCACTTGCAGTCCAGGAACAGGTCGGGAGTGTCATAGCAGAAAATGCGCTGGGAGTAAATTTCCATAGCCCTTCAGAAACCTCCTTAGAACAATATACTATGAAAATAGTATATCATATCGTCACTATTTACACAATATTTTGAAAGGGGAAGGATGAAAAATGGCAAATGTACCTGCCACAGTAGGGAAAAAGGACAATGTCTTGACCCGCACCCTTAAAAGCCTGAACCGCACCAAATATCTACAGATGCTGCTTTTGCCGGGTTTAATCTATTATATCATTTTCCATTACAAGCCCATGTACGGCATCATCATTGCGTTTAAAGACTTTTCCATCAAAAAGGGAATTATGGGCAGCCCGTGGGTGGGGCTGAAGCATTTCCGGGATTTTTTCAGCTATATAGAGTTCCAGCGGGTGTTCGTCAATACCATCATCCTTAATGTATACACCCTGATATTTGCTTTCCCGATGCCCATCATCTTTGCGGTGCTGCTCAATGAGTTGCATAACCTGCATTACAAAAAATTTGTGCAGACGGTCAGCTATCTGCCCCACTTTATCTCCACGGTTTCCATTGTGGGTATGCTGCACATGCTGCTCTCTCCTAACAATGGAATTGTCAACAATATCATCAAAGCACTGGGCGGTTCGCCGATCTATTTTATGGCGGAGACCTCCTGGTTCAGGCCAATTTATGTGTTCTCCGAAATTTGGCAGAATATCGGCTGGGACGCCATTATCTACATCGCAGCCCTTGCCAATGTGGACCAGCAGCTCTATGAGGCGGCTGTGATCGACGGCGCAAGCCGGGTGAAGCAGATTTGGCACGTTTCCCTTCCGGGTATCCGCCCGACGATTATCATCATGCTTATCATGCGGATGGGAAGTATGATGAGCAGCAACACCGATAAAGTCCTGTTGATGCAGAACCCCATGACCTATGATGTATCCGATATCATCGGTACTTACGTATACCGTTTGGGTATCAAGCAGGCCCAGTACAGCTATTCCACCGCGGTCGGCTTCTTTAACTCCATCATCAATGTCCTGTTCCTGGTGGTGGGCAACTCAATTTCCAGGCGGTTCGGCGAAAGCTCGCTGTGGTAAGAAGGGAGAGTGAGAATTAATGGTAAAAGACGAGTCGTTATCCGCTAAGGTATTCACCGTTGTGGTTCATGTCACAATGATTGTGGTTTTGATCGCCACCCTTGTGCCGGTCATCCATGTTATTTCCATCTCCTTCTCCAGCTCCGACGCCATTAACCGCGGCCTGGTGAGCTTGTGGCCCGTGGAGTTCAGCCTGAACGCCTACAATGCCATCTTTGAGACCGGCCGGGTGGTGCGGGCCTTTGGAAATTCCGTATACTATACGGTGCTGGGCACGGCGATCAATATGCTGCTGACCACCATGATGGCCTATCCTCTGTCCAGAACCTACCTGACCTTCCGCAAGTTCTACAATGTATTGATTCTCATCCCCATGTTCTTTGGGGGCGGTTTGATTCCCACCTTCCTGAATATCAGGGACCTGGGCATGTACGACACCGTCTGGGCGATTGTCCTGCCCGGCGCGATTTCCTCTTGGAACCTGATTATCATGCGGACCTTCTTCATGAGCCTGCCGATAGAACTGGAGGAATCGGCCCAGCTGGACGGGGCCAATGAATTCACCATCTTTAGGAAGATTATCCTTCCGCTGTCCATGGCCTCCCTGGCAACCATCACGCTGTTTTATGCGGTGGGCCACTGGAATTCCTGGTTCAATGCGATGATCTACTTTAAGAACAGCAGCTCCTATCCGCTGCAGACCATTCTGCGCTCCATCGTCATCGAAAACCAGATGTCAGAGGAGATACAGATGGATGAGATAGCCAACCCGGTCTCGGCGGAGGGCATCAAGTATTCCACCTTGGTGATATCTATGGTGCCAATGATGGTGGTTTACCCCTTTGTGCAGAAGTATTTTGTCAAGGGCGTCATGATCGGCTCTATCAAGGGCTGATCCTCTATAAAATCTTTTATCAGAAAAGGAGAAAAAAGATGAAAAAGTTTTTAAGTCTGTTGCTTGTCGCCGGCATGCTGGCATCAATGACCGCGTGCAGCGGTGGGCAGAATTCCTCTCAGCAAAGTTCCTCCTCCCAGCAAGCCTCCTCTCAGGCGGAATCTTCTTCTGAGTCCGCCCCCTCCAAGCCTGCGGAGCCCATCAAGATGGACGCGCTGTATGAGGTTTCCAAGAACCGCATCCCCAACCGGCCTTCCCTGGTGGACGAGAAGCTGAAAGAGATGTTTAACGTAGAACTGAACTGGATTGATCAGGATACCTCTGTATACAACGAGAAGATCAACACCCTGCTGGCCAGCGACGATTACCCGGAGGTATTTTGGAACCTGAACCATCCCGCCTCGGTCAAGAACATGGGGCTGGAGGGTTATCTGGTGGCGCTGAACCCGTATCTTGACAGTATGCCCAATTACAAGGCCCTGTGGAGCGAAGCTGACTTTCAGGCCATGCTGGCCTCATGCAGCTCCTCCGACGGCAACCTGTACTTCACACCCACCCAGAACTATAGAACCGCTTCCATGAGCTGGGTGTACTACAAGTCCGAGTTTGATAAGAATGGCTGGGAGGTTCCCAAGGATGTGCAGGGACTCTATGAGCTGCTGAAGACCATCAAGGCGGCCAACCCCGAAGCGGTTCCCATGTCCGGGCGCGGCAAGTGGTCCAATGCCATCGGCGGTTTGCGGGTTGCCTATGGCGTGACCAACAAGAAGTCCTATGTAGACCCCTACACCAATGAGTTCGTCCCCTATGGCTATGTGGTGGACGGTATGCGCGAAGCCATTAAATGGGGCAACACCTTCTATGCGGAGAAACTGATTCCCGCGGATTATATGACCTATACCGACAACGAGTGGACTGCGGATATCGCCAACGGCAGGGACTACATTGAATATCAATATGTAGAGCGCGCCCAATACGCGGAGACCAATATCGCGTCCTTTGACCCCAATGCCGACTATGATTTCACCAGCTTCAACATCTCCGCGGACCCCTCCAAGGGATATGTCTATGAGCGTGAGAACTCCTGGTTTGAATACGGCTACAGCTTCAGCGATAAGATCAACGATGTTGAGGGCGGCCTTGAGGCAATACTCGGCTGGATTGACTGGATCAGCACCGACGAAGGCTCCACCTTCTTCTGCATGGGTGAAGAGGGAAAGACCTACGAGAAGAACGCGGACGGCACCCTCCAGTTCATGCCCGATATGTACCATGCCACCCGGAATCCGGAGGGCAAGCATGAGTGGGAATACGGCCTTTATATGGGCATTACCCGTCAGTCCGAGGACTACACCCGCGAAGTGGGCAAGGACACTAATGTGACTATTTCCAAGTATTTTAACGAGGATTCCAACGCCCATTACACCAACCCTGTGGCTTTGACCTTTACGACCGAGGAGGAGAGCCGTCTGAATACCCTGGACACCCAGATTGACGACGTGGCGGACGAGTATATCAATAAGTTTATCATGGGCACCCTGAACCCCGCCGACGATAACGACTGGAATGCTTACCTGGCGGCCATGAACAACGCCGGTCTGGAGGAGGCCTCCAAGATTCGCACCGACGCTTATAACCGTGGAAAATAACAAATTGGCAAGACAGTTGCCAATACGATGATGAAAATGGGCTGTTTCGACAGCCCATTTTCATCATCTGACAATATGCTCCGGCATAGCCGGAAGCAGGCAGGAATAATAGGAGGTTGACGCATATGCAATGGCAAAACGAGGATGAGATGTTCGCGTTGATGAAGGAGAAGCTCTATACGCCGGTGGTGGGCGATATTCTGGACGGAATGGGGTACTATCACCAGTTCCTGCCCCAGAACATCCGGCCCCTTCGGGATGATATGAAGCTGGCGGGCAAGGCTATGACGGTATTGATGATTGATGTATACGGCCCGCAGAAGAAACCCTTTGGGCTTTTGACAGAGGCGCTGGACCAACTGCAAAAAAATGAGATTTATATTGCGGCCGGAGGAACCAGGCGCTGTGCCTACTGGGGCGAACTGCTGACCGCCACGGCCCGGACCCGCGGCGCGGTGGGCGCTGTGCTGGACGGCTGGCACCGGGATACGCCCCAGGTTCTCTCCCAGAACTGGCCGGTGTTCAGCTGCGGCTGCTATGCCCAGGATTCCTCTGTGCGGACCCAGGTGGTGGATTTTCGCTGTCCCATTGAAATCGGGCAGGTGACGGTACATGACGGCGACCTGATCTTCGGCGATGTGGACGGCGTTCTGGTGATTCCCAGGGACCGGGCGGAGGAGGTGCTGGAAAAGTCGCTGGAGAAAGCCTCCGGAGAGAAGCTGGTGCGAAAGGCCATTGAGGGCGGTATGACTGCCACAGACGCCTTTGCCAAGTTCGGGATTCTGTGAGAGGGGGAATTCTATGATGCAGCGTGCATTTCAGATTGACCGCCGGGACAATGTGGCAACGGCCCTCTGCTCCCTGGTTCCCGGCGAAGCGGAGCTGCTGGGAGACGGGGAGCAGACCACTGTCACGGTGGCCCAGGAGATTCCAGACGGGCATAAGCTTGCCCTATACCGGATTCAGCCGGGGGAGTCTATCATAAAATACGGCGTGGTCATCGGAGAGGCGACTGCGGAGATTGCGCCCGGAGCCTGGGTTCATCTGCACTGCATGAGGAGCCTGTATGACGAGCGGTCCTCCCATCTGGATCTAAAGACGGGGGTGCCGCTGGACACCAAATATGAGTGAGGTGCCATTGATGGAACAACAGAATTGGATCGGATATCTGCGCGCGGACGGGCGCAAGGGAATACGGAACCGGGCGCTTGTGATCTACACCGTGGAGTGTGCCTCCTTTGTGGCAAAGGAGATTGTCCGCCATGTAAACCATCCGGATGTGGAGGCAATCGGCTTTTCTGGCTGTACGGACAACGAATACGCGGTGCGTATGCTGATCGCGCTGATCCGTCACCCCAATGTGGGGGCGGTGTTGGCTGTGGGACTGGGGTGTGAATATACACAGCCGGAGTGGCTGGCGGATATCGCCGCAAAGGCGGGTAAGGCGGCGTCCTGGATGTTTATCCAGAACGAGGGCGGCACCCGGCCCAGCGTGGAAAAGGGAACCGCCTGGGTGTTGAACACGCTGGAGAACCTCAAGCAAACACCCCGGACGCCCATGAGGCTGGCGGACCTGGTCATCGGCGCGGAGTGCGGCGGAAGCGATTACACCAGCGGATTGGCGGGCAATGTGGTTGTGGGACGGTTCTTTGACCGGCTGACAGACCTGGGCGGCACCGCGATTTTTGAGGAGATCGTGGAGGCGGTGGGCCTGGGGGATTACCTGGTATCCCGCGCTGTGGACAGAGAAGCGGCCCGCCAGCTCCGGGAAACCTATGACAAGGCGATGAAATACTGTAAGGATGTGCGTCAATACTCCATCAGTCCGGGGAATTTTGTGGGGGGACTCTCCACCATTGAGGAAAAGAGCATGGGCGCGGTGATTAAGAGCGGCAGCCGCCCGATCCAGGGTGTGATTAAGGTCAGTGAACCGCCGCCGCGGAACGGGCTTTGGCTGCTGGATTCCACGCCGGACCCCCACTGGATGCAGTTCGGCATCACCAATCCCAACGACAATGAGGGCTTGATGGACTTGATCAGCTGCGGCTGCCAGCTTACCCTCCTGGTGACGGGGCGGGGGAATGTAGTAGGCAGCGCTGTTGCCCCAGTGCTGAAGATCACCGGCAACAGCAAAACCTATGCCCGTATGAGGGAGGATATGGATTTTGACGCAGGCAGGGTGCTTTCCGGGGAGCGCACCATGGACGAGCTGACAGCGGAGCTTTCGGCCTTGGTGGTACGAACCGCCGCGGGGGCCCTTACCAATGCTGAGGATCTGGGCCATCGGGAGTATTTCATTCCGTATAAATTTCAGGAGGAAACTTGTAGGAGGAATTCATAATATGTTTCAGACAGAGGAACTGTTTTCTTTAAAGGGAAGGACAGCGGTCATTACTGGCGGCCTGACTGGCCTGGGCTTTGCGATTACAAAGTGCATGGTGGGCGCGGGGGCGAAGGCAGTGGTCTTAAGCCGGGAGAAGCAGGAGCGGGCAGAGGAGATTCTGGCGGAGTTTGAGGGCCGCGCTGTATTCTATCAGTTTGACATCACCGATGTGGACCGTGCCCAGGCCATTTCGGACCGTATCATTGCGGAGCAGGGGCCGGTGACGGTGCTGGTCAACAACGCGGGCAATCACTGCAAGAAGCCCATTGAGGAGATGAGCGTGGAGGAGTACCAGAGTGTGCTCAATGTTCATCTGGTGGGGGCGTTTGCGCTGACCAAGGCGTTTGTACCCCATATGAAGGCGCAGAAGAAGGGCAGTATCTTGTTCCAGGCCAGCATGACCAGCTATATTGGAATGCCGATGGTGGCCGGATACGCCACCGCAAAGTCTGGATATCTTGGGCTGATGCACACCCTGGCCGTGGAGTGCGGACCGGAGGGGGTCCGCGTCAACGCTATTGCGCCGGGCTGGATCGACACGCCCATGTTCCACAAGGCCACGGACGCCGATCCGGAGCGCCTGGCCAAAATACTGGGGCGCATTCCGATGAAGAGCGTGGGGGATCCGATGGATATCGGCCTGGCGGCGGTATACCTGTCCAGCGACGCCGCCCGGTATATTAACGGTGTCTGTCTCCCGGTAGACGGCGGCGCTCTGATTGGGTTTTGATGATTGATTCCCAAATCTGGTTGCTGGAATATTGTCCCCAAATGAAATATCCCCTGGCCGCGGCCAGGGGATATTTCATTTGTAGGGATTAAAGTAATCAGCCGGCCAAACGTTCATCCACACTTTGTTCAGCGGCAAGATACTCTATATATTCAATAACGGCAGGAAAACGTGGGCTGTTGGGCATTACGCCGAGGTATACGGATGCCGGAAACCCAGCCTGCTGAAACACGGGAAACATAGACACGTCAATTCCGTTTGTGACTTCCTCTGTTATTGCCTGATACCGCTTTGCTTCGTTCAGAGCGTATTCGATGGCGTTGTCGTCAATAATAACAGTGTTTGTGGTCAGATGCGGTTCCAGGAGCTGGTGCAGGGAATCGTTTTGGGAAAGCAGGCTGTTGAGGTCAAGCAGATAGCCCTTCTGGGAAAAAATATCATACGCCTCCCGGTTCATCAGCACAATGTCCAGCTGCTTGGCTTCAATGGCGGCCATCATCTTCAGCCTGGAGGCGTAGGCGTACTGGTGGTTCTCCGAGGAGGGATCGTTTGAAAGATAAATTCCCCGGTAAAAATACACCTCGGATTTTTTCGGGTCCGCGCCGGTAGCGGAGATGAAGCCCTCGTTTAATTGAGAGGCCAAGGCATCTCCGGCAGAGACATTGATGTGGGCCGAATACAGCACAACCTCTTTTTTTGTAAGCTGGTGATGTACTGCGGAACAGAGAAGATACAGCCCGATTAATCCCAAAATAATCGGCATTTTATAGTATGTCCAGATGTGCTCCGCCTTTTCCGTAAAGCTCATCTGTTGGAAAGCGGCCCTGCGGGCAGCGCGCTGCTTCTCTGTCAGTTTCATACGTCTTCTCCGTTTTGTGTGGACAAGTCATCCTCTTGCTCCGCGTCTTCCTCAGTCTCATCCTCTTTTATGGCTTCTGCATTGGGATCATAGGAGCAGGCGCGGAGTACGCCAGACATCAAATAGGAGCTGAGAAGGGCGCACAGACCTTCGCCAAAGACAACCAGCGGGGTAAATACGCGGACCACGGCAAAGAACATGGCAAAATGGACCGCAAACACCAAAATGGTGCAGAAAAGATAGTGGGTACCGATAAAAAACGAATTTTTCAGCATGGCCCAGTTGGTGTTGGAGACGCTGGCCACCAGCGGGAAAACAAAGAGCAGCACAATGGTGTAGGCGATTGCCGCAGCAATCAGCAGGGCCAGAACCAGGGTCCACATGACGGCGGCGGGACCGGTGGAAAAGGCGCGGAGACGATATACCACATACCCGTCCCCCGCCAGCAGCAGTCCAACCCCCAGCAGAATCAGCCAAAGAATGGTGGACTGGCGGAAATTTTCCCGAAAGGACCGGAAGAACATGCGCGTCAGCCCGTAATCCTCATCCTTGACGATTTTCATGGATGCGTAGTACAGCGCGGTGGTGGATGCGCCAACCGTAAAAATCGGGATACAGCAGATAAACCACAGGAGATTCAGGCAGCAGCTGTAGCAGAGCTTCAGCAGGAACTGTCCGAAGGGGCTGTCATAAGAAAGAAATTTCATGTCATACTCTCCCACCAGTTAGCAATTTGTGGACTCTCTGTAGATAAGCTCTGTTTCGGTGTGGACGATCCGGTAGTCCAGCTCCGGCTCCTTGATACGGGTCATCAAAAGGTGTGCGGCGGTAAAGGCCATAATCTGCGTGTGGATATGGACGGTGGTCAGCGCCGGGGTGATGATTCGGGATTCCGGCGCGTCGTCGAATCCTGCGAACATGACGTCCTCAGGGATGGATTTTTCCAGCTTGCGCAGCACCTGGATGGCTTCTACCGCCACAAAATCGTTGGCGCAGATGAAAAGGTCCGGCAGCTCCCTCATCCGGCTGAGGGACTCATCCAGCGCGGGGTGGCGGGAATCCTTGATGCAAAACGTCTCGTCCACATCGGCCCCAGCCATCAGCATGGCGCAGCGAAAGGCGGTGTACCTCTCATAAAAGGACTGGCAGTGCTCGTAATCTCCGATAAAGCCAATCCGTCTCTTTCCCTTCCGGAGCATATCGTTGACCAGCTTGGTAATCCCCATGGTGTTTTCCATGTAGAGCTGGTCGGCGGGCAGGGATAACCCCTCTCTCTTGTGGGGGCCATCTACAAACAGCACCGGAAGCCCCAGACGGCAGACCATCTCGCAGTAGTCCCACTCGAACAGCTCAATACACATAATGGCGCTGCACTGCTCCTTGTGGAATGTTCTGGGCGGGGTTTTTGCAGTTAAATTTTCCCGCTCCACAATGTGGACGTTTAAGGTGTATCCCAGCTGGGAGAGCTCATCTCTGAACCTGTCCAGCATCAGCGCGGCAAAATGGCCATTGGAGATGCTGACGCTGAACAATGCAATCTCCCTTGGCCCCTTAGGGGAATCCAAGACGATGCTGGAAACAGGGGTATTTTTGGTAAGGTCGGCGGCATAGGCAAAATGCTTGTATCCCATTTCCACAGCCTTTTGAAGAATCCGCTCCCTGGTGTCGTCTGCCAGTCCGTCGGAGTTATTGATGGCCTTGGATACGGTGTTCCGGGATATTCCCAGTGTGTCGGCTATATCTTGGATAGTGACTTTTTTCATAATCATACAATCCTTTGTTATCTTTTCTATAGGTATGATAACATATGTGGATGCAAATGTCAACATATCGGTTTGTCGTAAATGATGCAAATGCACTAGATGATGTGCCAGTATTTTTGGTGCGTTGTTTGTGCAATATCGCTGAAAATTGTGCAAATGTGAAATTTATATTGACATTTACACTGCGATTGCGTTAAAATAACCTTACCTCCTCCAAATGTGCCAAACCAAGCCTAGAATAATTTTGCATTTGCACAATCCGGAGGAGAGAATGAATGAGGAGGAAGAATATGAGCAAGCCTTCAACAAACGTTACGGCCCGAAAAAGCGGAAGCGCCTGGATACGCAGTACCCTGGTATACGTCAGGCAGCATTGGCAGTTGTATCTATTCTTTATCATGCCTGCTTTCCTGCTGACGATTATTTTCCGCTATATCCCCATGGGCGGCATCGCAATCGCCTTCACCAACTATAATCCCTTCCAAGGCATCTTTGGAAGCGAATGGGTTGGGTTCAGCCACTTTGAGCGTTTCCTGTCATCCCCGGATTTCATGAGCTACCTGCTAAACACCCTCAAGCTGAGTATATACGGCCTTCTGTGGGGTTTCCCGGCTCCCATCCTGCTGGCATTCCTACTTAACCGCATTATCAGCAAGAGCAAAAAGCAAAAGATTCAGCTTGTGCTGTACATGCCTAACTTCATCTCCGTTATTGTTCTCTGCGGTATTGTACGTATTCTTCTTTCCCCCACAGGTATGGTCAACATGCTGCTGGGGACCAATTACAACTTTATGACCATGCCCGAGGCTTTCCGTACTATCTACATTGCCAGCGGCATCTGGCAGGGCGCTGGCTGGGGTTCCATTATATACACAGCGGCCCTTTCCAATGCCAGCAAGGAGCTGAAGGAAGCTGCTGTCATTGACGGCGCCAACATCATCCAGCAGATTAAAACGGTCGAATGGCCCGCCATCAAGGACACGGTGCTGATTCAATTCGTCATGTCTGTGGGCAACATCATGAGCGTGGGCTTTGAGAAGGCCTACGCCCTCCAAACCGACCTGAATATGGGCGCGTCTGAGATTATTTCCACCTATGTGTACAAGAAGGGTATCATTGACGGCGACTACGGCTTTTCTACCGCCGTTGGACTGTTCAACACCGTCATCAATGTAATCCTCCTGCTTTCCATGAACGCTATCGTCAAGAAAATGAACGACGGCAAGGGCATCTGACAGGAAGGAGAGAGAATAAGTGAACGCAGTAAACGTCAAGAAAAAAAGCGAATTTGCCAGACAGCCCATTGGCGACCAGATGCTTTTGGTCGTGGGATACGTTGTCCTAGGCATATTTGTGGTTGCCATTATTTTCCCGATGATATATATCATCCTTTCGTCCTTCATTGATCCCATCACCCTCCAAAACAAGGGAGTGACCTTTGACTTCAGCAAGTGGACCCTGACAGCCTATGAGCGTGTTATGACCAACGCCCAGATTTGGGTGGGCTTTAAAAACGCTCTGCTCTATTCCATTGAAGCTACCGTCCTGTCCGGCGCGGTTACGCTTTTGGCGGCCTACCCCATGTCCCGCCCTGATTTCCGCGGGAGAGGGTTCTTCAATGTTATATTTGTCATCACCATGTTCTTTGGCGGCGGCCTGATCCCCACCTACCTGCTGATCAGCGATATCGGCTGGCTGGATAACCCTCTGGCCATTCTGGTCCCCGGGGCCTTCAGCGTTTGGAACATGATT